>Ga0041059_1000252_pt1 | contig 36615 bp, 35 predicted proteins | sample AraColnosormetaG_FD_56232 | JGI IMG/M metagenome (GOLD analysis project Ga0041059, IMG submission 56232) | Arabidopsis roots microbial communities from North Carolina, USA - Col MF nosort | ecosystem: Host-associated > Plants > Roots > Unclassified | place: USA: North Carolina | collected...
TTAAAGAACATCATGTGGTTTTTGCGCTAAATACAAATGTCTCGTTGTTTTTTTTTTGGAAATTAATATCCCATTAATATTTAATTACTATGGGGTTAAGTTTATTAACAGGTTTTAGTTCAGAATTTGTTTTACTAAAAACATAGTTTAGGGTTTAAAAATGGATCTGGCCAAAGTTGAGGGTTTTTTTCATTAAATTCCCATTTGTAAATAACTTTTATAACTTTCTCTTGTTTTGTTATGTAATCAAATAAAGACAAAACTTACATTTTCCTTTTTCTTATTTTCATTTATACATATTTAGTTTGTTTTGCTATAAAAATTTTCTTAAATAATTACCATAAAAACATATTAATGAGTTCAAGAGTTTAAAGTGTGGACTTTTCATTAAAGTCTCGGAGAACGCTGAGGCGAGCGACATGAAAGCGCCGGAAACGCCGAAGTCACTAACATTCAGTTTAAGCAGAGTGATGCAGTACGCGTGGAAAAAGAGAAGCGCTCCCGTAGCGAACAGGTCCGATTCACCGGAGTGCGTCTTCAGAAGATAAACTGCAACGGAACGAACCCCCCATAGAAACCATGCGGACATCGAATGGTGATGGAGCGCCGGCGGTGGTGGGTTCCTCGGGAAATCAGGAAGCATGGCGTAGGGATTGTCGTCGTCGGTTTCGTTCTTATCACGTCTGGCTGCACGTAGAAAAAAATACCCGAAGACAACGTTGGCAGCGATCAGATAAAGGCTGAAGTAGTAAGGATGTTCCGCAAAACGAAAAGAATGGCTGAGGCCTGAAAGAAATAGTGACACGTGTCCAAGAAAGAAAAAGAGGAAGTTTTCACAAAGGAGTACAGCCGGATTCCTTGTTTGGAAATCCTCTACCGTCGTCAAGAGGCTTTCATAACGTTCTTCAACCATGGTAAAGAAGTTACCGATTGCATTCGTTGAGAAACAAATTTTCCGAAGGAAAGACCACATTTTGAGTATGAAGATTGTTTTCGATAATCTTTAGAAATAATTTAAGTAGTAGTAGTCAAATCCTTATATCTTTAAACAAATAGATACTGACAAAACAAATTCTTTAATAGAAATGTGTTACTTAGAAATTTTCTTATTTGTTCACTATTTTGATTCAAGTCCTTTACTAAACGGACACTTTTTTGTTCACTATTTTGATTCAAGTCCTTGCTTTGACTATCTTTATTTAGCTTCTTGTTTTCGTATACTCTTGTTTCAAGACTCAATTGTGTTTACTTACTACTACAGTAAAACCTCTATAAATTAATAATGTTTGGACCGTGAAATTTTATTAATTTAAAAAGGTATTAATTTATCGATAAACTAATAAATACTAATTTATAGAGAGATTTTCCTAATTTGGTAATTTTTTAAAAATTTCTATAAGATTTTTTTCATTATAGAAATATCTTTTTAAAACCAATTACAAGTAAAACATAATAATAATATCTAAAAAACAACACCAAAAATTTTGATACAGTAAAATATAAAAATTATAAGTTAAACAAAGAACAAATATGAATTTAAGCAAAACATAATTATAAATATATTTTAAAGAATTTTTTTACATATAATATATATATATATATAGTTGATACATTTATATAATTATTAATTTATGATATTGATGGGACTATATATTTACATAGGACTTTCAAAAAAATTATTATCTTATTAATTTATCGATTTGTATCACATTTTACATTGGTCTCAATTCGAAACTGGAAGAATTTATTAATTTATAGAGGTTATTAATTTATAGAGTATTAATTTATAAAAGGTTCTACTGTATTAAGATAATGTGACAAAAATTCTTTAATAGAAATGTTTCAAGACTCAATTTTCTTTGTCGTAAACCCTTGTTTCAAGACTCAATTTTCTTTGTTAGTAAGGTCTTTTTTGAGAAGTATTTCCTTCATTCCAGTTTCTAACGTCATTAAAGTGGCCCATACAAGGCCCAATACTACAAGGCGATGCGGAACAAACAAAAGCATGTAGACGCGACTGAGAAAACAATATTTAGAGGAAATTGGAAAGAATCAGTGTTTAGGTACGTAAAACCAGTGTTTAAATAATTAGTCATAAGACTTGACTGTAACTAATAACTTTAAAGTGGGTTCAATCCACAATGTTCACATAATTTACATAAAATTTCAAAATTGAACATTTATAAAAAAAAACTTATAGTTTAATAGTAGTAATATAAAAATATAATTTTAAAAGTATTTTTAAGCAAAAAAAAGATAGGAGTTAAAAATTTAAATTATGTGCAAAACATATTGAACCTAGAACACCTCTTAAAGGTTTGGATGTTGTTTCCAATTAATTTACACAAAATTTAAAAATTAAACACTTATAAAAAACTAGTAGTAATATAAAAATATAATTTTAAAAATAGTTTTAAATAAATAAAATTATATATTATAGAAATTTGAAAAAAAAGTTACTGAACGAATAAAAACATTGAAAATCTATTAATTTTTAGAGCTAAAATGAAAAATTAATAACTGAAAATATAGGATAGAAATAGACCTGGCCAATAGCTTGTATAATTGTAGTGTCTGCTGAATGTGAGACAATTATGGTCATGGGCTGGAATTCCTTATTCTTATTGGGCTTTGTTGAGTTTCGACGACATGTAGCGGTGAGAGCGGAATGTGATCGTCTCTCTGATGTTTACGACACAAAACAGAGAGTATCAACAACAACGGCGAAAAGCCGGAGAAGAGATGATGGCAAATCTACTACATAAGGAGAAGAGACACCACCTTACAGGAAGCAATTTAAGACATCAATTCAAAATTGAATTCGAAGAAAAAAATACCTTTTGAAATCAGAGAGTGTTTTTGTCGGCGAGCCTTCCCTTGTCATCGTCATGCCCCCAAACAACGAAAAGCGATTTTGTTGTTATTCTTCATAAATCGAACACACACAAATAGATTACTTGATTTGAAAAGTGGAATAGAGATCATGAGTGATCTAAGTAAAAAGAGAGAAAAGAAATTGAAGATGGCTTGCTGATGAGAAAGAGAGGAAATTGCGATCGATTAGGTCTCTCTGGGGTTGGTTACTACTTACTGCTATATTCATAAACATGGAAAAATGGAAATCTTTGTAACGGGAGCGGGGAGAAGAAAAAGGAAATCAATATGGACAGACGAAATTCCCAAACTACCCCCACAATATGGTTATCGTTTTTAAATCACTCAATGTGACTTCTTCGATGGCCCATGTGACTTAGTAATACAATCTCGTATTAGGCCCAAATATGTTTGATAACTAATTAACTAGACCTTCTGATTTGCTTAGAAAGAGACGAAAATTCCCAACATACCCATTTGACATTTTGATTTGGATAATAATTTTTTTAATATCTCCGTTACTTTACATATCTTAATGCAATTTAACCATTTTTGTGATTATCTTCAAGCTCAAGCATCAGCTGTTCCAATAATTCATTCAATATCAATTCGCTAGTCTCAAAGCCAATACACTCAAGGTCACATCTAATGTCTAACCAGCTCCTGTGTTTAGCCATATCTTCTCTAACTCTTTCTTCCAACGATCGACGGAGTTGCATTGGCAAGAGATGACAATAAACCTTTTCTTGAACCTCGGGAACAATGCTTTCAACACTATATGGCAAGACTTGGGTCCTGGTTTCAGCAAAGGAAACCCATTGAGGAAACCTGCAGAATTCGAAGAGAACTTCATTGATGCAGTCGAAGAGGAGCTCATGTTCAACACAAAGCTGATTTGGATAGAATGGTATGTTGCTGATCAATGCCGGATATAGAAGCTGGTCAGAGATTTCTGTTTTCAGATACAGCTCTTCCCAGTTTGAGTCTATTGCCTCTAACACCGCTTTTACATACTTAAACACTGATTCTTTGTGACGATTCTTTTCTTGCAATTGGTTACACAAAGGTTGTATCTTTGCTTCACCTGAGCAAGTGTTAAGATGAGTCAATGTTAGTTCATGTTAAAATCTAACTCCAGTAATATTGGACCTTTCTTTTCATACCTCTTGCTGGACTTATGAATAGTGGTTCAAGAACAAAGTCATATTCCTCAGTTTTAGATATATAGTGAGATGGTGAGCCCACAGAGGGGAGAGACAGTGTCTGTTAGAAGAAACAAAAGCAACCAAATTAGTTTATAGTTATTCTCTGTGTTTTTTTCATGTAAAAATTTGTATAGAAATCAAAAGTGAACTTGCCTCTTCCAAGAATTCACCTTCATTCTCTGCACCATAAGCTGCAACTTTTGACATCTCATCAACAATCTGATTGCTTTTAGATAGAAGAGGGCTACTACTACCTTCACTTGATGAAGCAGTTCCTATCTCTTTCAAAGTTATTGAATCATCTGCAGAGTCTCAAAGAATCATTGGATAGTCAATAACTACTTTAAATCTCAAATGAGAGAAAAGATAAACTACCTGCAATTGTTTCGGACTTGATGAAATCATATGAAGAAGACCTCAAAAGCACGGTTGAATTCTGTTTCCATATTCTTCCCGGGCTGCTAAAAGGAGACGAATACTCGGGAAGCCATACAATCCTTTCGTGATTTCTTTGAACCTGTTTGCTTGTTGCCAAGTTTGGATCATTATGTTCTTGATGAAATCTCTTTTGAGATATTGAAGTCATGCGCTCGAGAAAGAAATGATCTTTAGTTGACAAACTCTTCTCAAAGCTTTTCTTCTTCCCTAACAATCTCTTGTCCGGTTTCTCCTTTCTGATTGCATGTTTCAGTTTTCTCATGATCTCAGAGAGAAACAAATGCAAATTCTTGGCTCCCATCAAACGAGAATCTTCAGATGAGTTATTTTCATTATCAACTTCTTCTTCTTGTGGTGATCTCTTCTTCCTTCTGAAAATACCAGATATCCAGCCTCTCTCTTTTCTATTTGAGCGAAGCTTTTCTTCCACATGTTTTTCGACTGGCATTTCAGATATATACTAACTGACCAACGAGTTCTGATATACTTTAGAATCTCAGATCTCTTACAAACACTGACAACAAAAGATTTAAAAGCCAAAAGTTTTCGACGATGAGACTCTTTACTAAGAAAGAGAGGAAATTATTATTTCTGTCTGGTGAAATTTTTCACTAACAGATTGATTGGTCATTGTATCATCGCTTTTGTTTATAGAACAAATCTGAACACAATCTACTGTTATTTAACATCTTCCAAAAATGAACGTATTATTGGTTCTTGCATTTATCATTTATGGTTGAAAATATTTAATTATTTAGTACCAGTATTAATTCATTAAGTAATCTATTCAAATTCCAAAAAGAAAGTAATCTATTCAAAATCAATACAAAAATTTCAAGACAACTCAAACTTTTGGTAGTTAATTGAACAACTATGGTAAGATTTGTTTCTTTGTATTAAGAATATTAAATTGTAAAAGTAACATCCAAATTTGAATGAACACCTCTTTGATTTTACATTAGAAAAAAAAAAACAAGTGGTTCTTATAACTTTTTGTTGGATTTTTTCTCAATTACTAATTGATGAACCTGACATACCTTCTAATAAAAAAGTACCAATAGAGTCACAACTGTGAAAATCTATCCCAATTTTAAATAATCTTAAACATGCTTCAGATATAGACATGTAAAACAGAGGAGGCTACGCTCCTCCTACTTCTAAGTTACCTCAATTTCAGTTAATTATTATGGGGTTACCGAACTTCCTCTTTGTCCTCCTCGCTGTCCTCAGAATCCTTTCAGTTTCCTTCTCTGCGTCCCATTCGAAGTTAGTTCCTGAAGTAACAATACACAGCTTTGTAATCTAGAATATGAACATCTTCTTACTTTAGTCTACCAAAAGATGGAATTTTGAGCTCTTCACTGTTTCGACTTTAGAAAGTTTCATACCTCTGGTGTTCTCGTTGATCAGGCATGAAAAACCTCCATCAATATCTTCTTCATCGGAGTCTATCACAACACTGCATTGCTCAAACTGCATGAATTGAATTGCACATTCCTTAGATTTTGATGAAGTTAAAACATTTGTTCTTATTATCGCTGACCAATGCGAAAATGCAACCCAGTACCTGCGTACGAGTGCTTTCGGATTTCACTGGCTTCCTTGTTGCTCTTTTCTTGAAATTGCTTTTTTCTGGTTTCACCGTCTTCCAACATCCCACTTGTATCTTTGGGGATAAATATGGTTTTACAGCTCTGGCTGAGGCGTCATTTGGACTGTCAATGCAAGATAAGCATTTATATAATCTATCTGTGGTATATCAAAAAAAGGGTAGAAGTAGCAAACCAATGTTTGACCTACTTTCTCGGAAATTGTGGTTGTTTGGTTTTCAGTGTAGTATTACAAAAGGAATTGCTCTGCAATTGATTTTACACTTGTGTTAGTGACAGCTGAGCTAGTAAGCAAAATGGAATTATGAGGAGAGGGATATTCACTGCAGTAGAGTGAGAGTTACCTTGGCTACTGGACCGCGCTGCTCAGGAAAGTTTTCCTTAGCCTATTGTTTAACAAACAGCCACATTAACTGCTGAAATTTGCAGCTTAAAGAGCAAAATACATGAAAAGCAAGAGACTCTCACTTGTGGTGCTGCTGGAACCTGAACTCTTGGCTCAGGCATCTTCAAGCTAGTCAAAACCTATAAGAGATTTGGTAGTGGGAATCAAAGCATTACATGTCCTATAATTCTACAAGGTTGAGAATTTAGAGTTACCTTGGCCGCTTGACCACGCTGCTCAGGCAGGTTTTCCTTAGCCTGATAATTAACAAAGGCTACATTAATTGCTGAAATATGTAGCTTAAAGAACAAAGACATGGAAAGCAGGACAAACCTTCACTTGTGGTGCTGTTGGAACCCGAACCCTTGGTTCAGGCGTCCTCAAGCTAGCCAAGACCTATAAGAGAGTTGGTAGTGAGAATTAAAGATTACATGTGCAGACAAGTCTAAAGATTTATCGCAATCCGATATGACACACAGCTCTGCTGAGATAGATATAACTACATACAGATTTTCTTGAAGCACTAATATTTTTACCTGAATCTCTCTGGTGAACGTGTGACAGATTTCCCTTTGTATTTTCTGCAGAGCGGTTTCTACTTGCTCTGGGATAGTTGTTAGCATCTGTAAGATTTTCTGTAGCTTCTCCTGATTGGGATCTTTGCTGAATTCCTCCAATATAAATTTAACACCTCCATCAAGACTAGCTTTAGAATCGGCTTGTTCCTTTCTCTGATTCCCAATTAATCAATATAGTAAGGTAAACCATTTGCACAAGGTCGAGAAAGAAACAGGAAATGAAGTGATTTTACCAGCTGCTGAAGTGAAGTGTCTTGGAGAGTCAACTTTTGCTGTATGCGTTCAGCTGCAGTAAACAGAAGAAACTATAAATCCAGCTAAGTATCTATTGAGACCTTCACAATGAGTATGGAGGAATTACTATTGTCAAGATGTGATCAACACGGTCAAGTGAATTGATCTTCAAACAAACTGATAAATCTATTGGAGCAAACAATGTCAATCTGTGAATTACTATTGTCAATATCACATTCCTAAAGGAGTAAGATCAGATTGACACGGCCCCTGCTAACAAATCCTATTTGGCTAAGCAAATGAGAATCCAAGGGAATACACTCTCCTAACCCCTGTTCAGTTGCTAGCCTATGTGGTTGCTACATACTTTGAGAAGAGAGCGAATTTGGCATTTTCAAATATGAAATGTTTAAAATGAGACAATCATAGAACTCACTTTCAAGAAATACTTCTTTAGTTCCTCGATTGGCTTGCATGATGTCACTCTGAATTGAATCCAACATCATTCCAAACCTGCTCAAAGAAGTCTCCATCATCCCAAACCGTTGCTCAAGCTCTTCACTGATCTGAGCTACTAGGTGACAAATGAAGAAAAGTTGAATCAAATTAGGAACATATCCCCACGCTAATTTGTGAATTTAGAAAGAGCATACTTACACTTAGACTCTCCAATTGAAGCAGAACTCCATCTTCTCGAAAGACCACTTGAAGATCTAGAAGCGACCAACTGACTATCTTCTCGTTTATGATTGATTGGAGGTAAGCAACTACTAACCTTCTTCAAAGAGAGATCTCTTTCCTGAGAACTAAATCTCTGTGCAAAAAGGAAAAGCAAGCACAGAAATATGAAATCGATAATCAGAAGAAGAGACGATCTATAGCTAAGTAGCAAACCTGATCGTTAATGAGGAGTTCGTCGATAGAACTCTGAGTCATCTGAGAAAAACCACCACAACCACGCTGAGACGAAGAAGGTCCCTGAGAGAAGGACTGCTGTGACTGTTGAGATCGAAGCTGCTGAGATGCTTGTGGTTCTGCTGATCTCCTTCTAATTCCAAAGAGTAAACATTATCAGTAGCCAAAACCCTAATGGATTCTCCTGGGAAGCGATAAATTAGTTGGTAATAGATCAAAAACAATGTCCACATACAGATCACTGACACTCGTCTCCAGTCACAAACCAGATTCGGAACAAAACAAAAACCCTAAACGATGGAAATCGCAGTGTAATCTCAAATCAAATTGTGAAAGAGAGAGATACGGAGAGAAGCGAGATGGCACCTTAAATTAGGAGGAAAGACAGAAATAGATTTCAGATCGCAGGCTTTGTTAATATTCATCTTCATCACCCAAGATCTCACTACCCAGTAGACGAAGACGCAGCAGCAGCTATTCACGATAATGAACTTTATGCTATAGAGAGAGAGAGAGTGAGAGAACTGAAACCGAATTTTGAATTTTGAAAAGATCCAGAGATAGAGCGACTGACTGAGAGGAACGAAAAGTGGGAAATTATTTTTATTTTTGTTTTAAGTTTTTGCTCTTGTGCAATGAATATAGCGGGGAAGGGACGATTTTAGAGGCCCATAAAGCCCATTAGCTGTGTATAAATGGCCCATACTGAATGCAAACCCAATAATTTCTAGATGAAAGTGACAATGAAAACGATTTATACTGAATGCAACACAACATTAAAAAATGCATCACACAAACCGTTAAGAACCAAATACAGTATGTTTTCTTTTTAATATCTTCACATTCCTTTTTTTTAATTACATATACTAATTGCCAAACACACAAAAAATAAAAAAAGTGGTATCTTTTAAAATCATACTATTAGAACTAAAACCTGCAGTGAAGTCAACATTTATAAAAACAAACTTGATGTATACGTGTACACCAAAACATCTCCCGAAACCAATAATTTCCGACAATATTCTCAGAAACTTAATGTCCAAGTGTTAAGGAATTAATTAACACTAGTATTCCCGGAAACTTAATATACAAGTGTAAAGTTCAACTGCTCGGTCGAATTAAATAATATATGACCGAGACCCTCACAAGCCATTGACCTGAGAAAATAACACGTAAATGGTCCGAAACCTCCTTGCAATTTTGTTGCAAAGGGATAAGAAAAGAGATATACTGTATTTATTACCTTGATGTCCCTCTCCCACTATATATCATGCATTTCTAATAGTTCCATAACTCCATACCTTTGCTCACAAAAAAAAGAAAGAAAGCCAGAGTAAGAAACCATGGAAGACGCCATATATGTTGCAGTGAATCAAGATGTTCGAGAAAGTAAAAAAACTTTGTTATGGGCTTTGAAAAATCTTCAAGTCAAGAAGATTTTCCTTCTTCATGTTCATCTTCCATTTTCGTTGACCACTTCTTGTAAGTCTTTTTCTTTTGTTGGTACATTCTCTACGTTAACTTTTGCAAATTTTGTTTTGTTGGGGCTGCCGGGGATACTTTCATAAGGGGAAGTAGCTTGTTTATGGACGATTCAATTATATATAACTTGTCACGTTGATCGGACGAAATAATCAATTTATTTAATAATTCTTATATTTACTTGAATTCTGACACGTCTTAGATTAGATGATTGATGATATAGTTTGTTTTAACAATTAAAACCAAATTTGGTTTCAACCCTACCTACTTCCAAAACAAATTCGTTTTTTGGGCATATACGGCTATTACTAGCTATTTGTAGTTAAGTCACACATCATGTTTTAATTTGACCTTTGCTTTATCTGTTCTTCTAGTGGGAGTTAAAAAGTACATAAGATGTTCCAGGGAGATTGCAATTGCACTTATGTCACATATGCTAAGAACTAACCTTGAATCAATGCAGATGTTAGGATTGGAATTTTTACTCTGTTTTTGTTTGTGCATTTTCAGCAAGTAGGCTTGAACAAAGTGAGATCGATGCAATCCAAGATTCAGAACTGAATACTTCAGTAAATAGCCTCTACAAGTACCGTGATATCTGCATAAACAAAGGGGTGAGTTCTCTTTTCGGTTGATGGAGCTAAAAGGAAAACATAATGTTGACTTATTTTATTTAATAGAAATCTATATTGATGCAGGTTAATGAAAAAGATGTGGATACATCAATGATCTCAGGACATGATGTGGGGGAAGGGATTGTGGAACTCATCTATCAAAACATTATCACGAACCTCGTTATGGGAGCAGCAGCTGATCCTCACTATTCCAGGTAAAGATAACTTGAGAATCCATCAATAGTGAATCAATCTAATGTAAACCAAAAATATAGCAAAAGACTCTAACCTTCTCTTTGATAAAGCAGGGGAATGTCTATCACATCTAGGAAAGCAGAGTATGTGAGTCAACATGCACCTCATAGCTGTAAAATATGGTTCATCTGCAAGGGGAAACTCATCAAGCAAAGGTTAGCTTGGGATATTACACGTGTGTGTGTGTGTGTGTTTATAGTACTAATTGTAGAGTTCTAACATAAACTTTCATTTGTTTAATAGAGAAAGAAGTTTCTACCTCGGGAATCCATCAGACTCATTCTCAGAATTCTCTACTTCTGCTGAGAAACCAATTAGCAAAGGAAGAAGAAGGGATGAGGAAGAGGAACCCGAGTCACCTAAAGAACATCCAGTAAGTAGCAAGATTGTCATAAAGTTAGACAAAACCCTATATATAATTTAGTGTCAAGATTACCAATTGAGATTCTTGTCGTGTAAAACCAACAGGGTTGGATACTAGAACCTGAGGAATCACCAAAGAAAGGAAGGAAGGAAACTATAGAGAAATCAAAAAGCAATGAGAGCGATGAAGACCCACGTCTCGAAGATTTCAAGTGTCCCATTTCAATGGTTAGGATATTTGAAGTATATATATATATATATATATTTCCTTGATTTTCAGCTCTTGAAACAAAACTAGACTTGTTCCACATCATCAACGCTGTTGTTCGATTTCATATGTGATGTTGTAGGAGATAATGCGAGATCCTCATGTGGCTGCTGATGGTTTCACCTACGAGGCAGAGGAATTCAGAAAGTGGCTAAGGTCAGGAGGTCGAACCTCTCCAAAGACAAACAAGCCGCTTGAGAATCACAATCTCGTTCCAAATCACACTCTTCGTATAATCATAAAAGATTGGCTGGAGAAGAACCCAAATTATAAACGTTGATTCATCTATCTATATGAGAAAAAACAAGAAAGTCAATGATTATGTTGTGATTTTTGGAATTTCTTTGTGAAATAACAAATAAAACCTTCATGTATCTTACTACGAAATCCATGGAGGGTATTAATGCGATTCTCTATGCAATCAATCTGTGTATAAATTTATCTTTTCCATTTTCTTGTCCTCCTTACGAAAAAGAACAGAGAAACAGAAGAAAAAAGAAACCCTAAATACTCCGTGCTTATTCAGCACACTGCAAATTTACTTAATTGACCCCGATGTTTGTAAGCTTTTTGGATCTTAAATAAGAAGAGATCTAGGCGAAGTAATTCTAATCGTTCATACTAATAGCTTCGTGACGTGTCGTAACCTGAATCGTTAAACTCCACGATTATTTCTCGAGGAAAAAACTTTTGCTCAGTAGTCTGTTGACTTCTTCACTGGCTCCACCTCATAGAATTGCTCTTCTTCAGCTCTCCGGCTAATTGAACGGCGGTTGATCGGACATTATTGGTCTGAAAATCGGATATAGAACAGGTAAATTTCGAAACGAAATTTCTCACTATCAAGCCAAGCTCTCTACATGTATATATTTTTTGTTTCTACTTCTCCGTGACTTCGTCAAAGCTTTCCCCGTCACTAAACCCTAAAATTATCTTGTCTTCGATTTCGGATTCCACGTATCATATATATACTTTTAATCTTCTCTGAGTTGACATTTTAAATTAAAAATCTGGCTTTAAAAAAAAAATCTAAAATGATCGTAGGAAATGTGTCTTTTACGGTAAGAATTAAGAAATGTTCTGCGATTAGCTTAAGTTGCATTTAATTTATTTGTGAGAATTGGCTCGTTCTGAATGATGTTATCCTACTCTGTTTAGATCATGTCTTTCGTTCTAATCACTTTCTTTCTCATAAAAGACGATTACGATTTTGAATATTATATAATTGACTAAGAAAATTGTCGGAAACATCTTTGCAGTGACTTGGTAAGCGAACGATACATATGTATATTCATGTGTTGTTTGTGTATTATCTTCTTGTTTTGGAAAAAGAGAGAATTTGTCTCTCTGCGTATCTATCTTATAGAGAAAAGTGGAGAATCCATGGCAAAGGCTTTGAATGACGACGATCCTGTTTATGTTGCAGTAAGCGAAGACGTTGATCAAAGTAGATTGACTTTGTTATGGGCTTTGAAGACTCTTCGAGCGAAAAAGCTTCACCTTCTCCATGTTCATCAGCTCATTTCCATGACCCCTTCATGTAAAACCATCTCTTCCCTAAGTTCACTTCTCCTTTTTGGGTGCTAAGAAACTTGTTCGGGAATGTATTAATCAAAAATGTTACAATTTGTTAGTTTTCTCTGCTTTGGTAATACTTATCTAAATGATGCAAATGGTTGCAGCTCTGTGTCTTGTATTTGTGTTTATGTGTGGTTATTATCAAGCTATTAATGATTCCTGATTATTTAGGAAGATCATGCTTTACGTTCTTGAATGACTTTTCTCCTAACGTTTGGTCTTATGTTTGTGAATTTTAGCAAGTGGGCTGGAACAAAGCGAGATCGATGCAATCCAGGAGTTGGAACAGACTAGTAGAAATGATACCCTTCTCAAGTATCATGATATCTGCATAGATGAAGGAGTGAGTGCTCTTCCAACTAGTTGATACAATAAGGAAGCTAGTGGAATCTTATAACATATTCTTGTGGTTTATTTGTTTTACAACAACAATTTCGATTATAAGCTATAACATTTTACTAAATCTTAATATTGCAGGTTATTGAACAAGATGTGGATATGTCATGTTTTTCAGCAAATAGTGTGGGGGAATGGATTGTGGAACTTATCTATCAAAACAATATCAAGAAGCTTATCATGGGAGCAACTGCTGATTCACACTACTCCGAGTACGTATATCTTCAGTATCATTCTCTGTCTCCAGAACAACGCTGTTAAACAATTCTTCTGTTCTGCAATAATCTATGTGATGCAAATATGACTCTGTAAATAAGTAAATGTCCACTCTAGTTATATATCTTTGATGATGCAGGGGCATGGTTCATATCACACCTACAAAAGCTGACTACGTGATTCAACATGCGCCCCATTGCTGTAACATATGGCTTGTATGTAATGGAAATCTCATCCAAACGAGGTGAGATTGAGGATTATACTTCTGCATGTTTTGAATTATTGTAAAGTTTATAGAAAATTTTCTTTGTTGATTAGGGAGGGACGGTTCGAACATGCAGGTTCAGCGTACTCATCCTCAAGCAGCCTTCATAGCATTGATTCTGCTCTGATACCATATGGGGGTGCAGGAAGAGCTGAACGTGTTACCGAGCCACATGCCTTGTCATCATCTGAAGAACAATCAGTATGTAAACCCCACTTTGGTCAGCACATAGCATTTTGGAGGATTGTTTTATGAATTTGGAACCTTGCGAATTGCTTAAAACCTCACAAAACCATTGGAGAATATATGAAGAAATTGAATAGTGATATATTGGAAAATCTAGATTCCAACACCTCTCCCTGTTAAGCCAAATATGTCTCATTTCCTGTACCGCTTGTCTTAAAACATGAGTTTAATGTCAAGTTTACTATGTGAGATTCTTGTGCTGGTGTTCTATAGGCGATTCTCATTTGTTCAATTGTTAAACAGGCTAGAGGGATTGAGAAAATGTATTACGAGGAGCAGAGACGGAGATTGGAAATTGAGGAATTAAAGAGAGAGAAGGAGCAGCGCGATAAGATGAGGCGTGTAAGAGAGGAAGCACTCTCAAGTTCTTCTGGTGTCACTAAGATACTGTACAATGAAGAAGTAATGCGCAGGAGAGAAGTGGAGGCGGAACTAAACAGAGCAAAAGCAGAAATAGAAGATATGAAAAGGGTCCAAATTGAACTTAAAGAACAGCATTATGCTGATTGCCGTCTGTTAGAGAAAGAGCGAGACGAAGCTATCAAGACAACTGAAGAGCTTTTAAGAGCTTTGGAGAAGGGTGAGTCATCAATCCCGTTGCAGTGGTCTGTTTCCATCGAGCCTCCCCAATGTTTCATATGTCCCATTTCAAAGGTTAGGACTCAAAGCCTCCATCGAGATATCATATTTTCTATTCAGATCTTGACTTGGCTTCTGTTCAATATCTCAACTTTAGTGTTCTAAGCTGACAAGTATTCTAAACCATACCTGTTTTTTTTTTTTATAACTTATCTTCCATTTTGATATCTGCTGCTGATCTGCAGTCTAACTATTTTTCATGCCATTGCTCGTGAAATGTAGGATATTATGCAAAATCCTCATGTTGCAGCCGATGGTTACACCTATGAAGCAGATGAGTTCAGAAGATGGCTCAATCACGGAGGTGAAAAATCACCAATGACAAATCTTAGGCTCGAGAATCGCAATCTCATCCCGAATCTTGTTCTTCGTTCCGCCATTAAAGACTGGTTGCAACAGCATCCATAATTCTGTGATTATTAGTATTAGGATAAATGTGGTGTTAATCGTGCTGTGATTCATTGAATTTGTTTGTGAAAAATCTAATAAAAAGTCCTTTATTCACTGGAAAAAAGTGCCGTTTCTTGTTTAGTATTTTTATGCATTGACTTGTATTTTAATTGCCACACATTGACTTTACTGTGTCTCCCTCACGAAACCTGAAGCGGTCAACAAGAAGAACATTGAGGGTCACCACTAACCACTGTTGGTCTCTTTCTGTTAGATTCTTCTCTGTTTATCTGGTTTCAGTTTTCAGGGAAGAAAAAAAGATAGAAAACGAAGGCGAAAAGAAAGGACATCAATGGCGGAACTCATGGCCATGGGCAATGATGTTGTTCATGTTGCAGTGAAGAGTGATGTCAGAGAGAGCAGATCAACTCTTCTTTGGGCTTTGAGGAACCTCGGGGCTAAGAAAGTCTGCATCCTCCATGTTTATCAGCCAAAAACAGCTTCTCCGGCTGGTAAGCTTCATGATCTTCAAGCCCCATTTGAGTAAAAGCTCGAGATTTATATGATTTTCCGTGGCTAGATGTTTGCCATTTTCTAATGTGTTTTTAAAGGCTAGAAAAGTGATTACATGCGTCGCATTTGATAAGTTATTTTATGTTTGATTATTTAGCTCGCAAGCTTGAAGAATTGGAGGCTATCATGTACGAGACATTACATGATTATTTTGATTTTTGTCAACAAGAAGGGGTATATTAATCTGTTGTCCTCTTATACTGTTAAATTCTGTCTTTTCTTGCTTTCAAATGGTTTGGTTTAATACCCTATATTGAATTCATTATGATCGCAGGTGAATGAGGACGATATTTACATATCATGTATAGAGATGAACGATGTGAAGCAGGGGATACTAGAACTCATCCATGAGAGCAAAATCAAGAAGCTCGTCATGGGAGCTGCATCAGATCATCATTATTCAGAGTACGTATTGGAAACCTAGGAAAACTTTAAATCTCATCAAGACATTCACTCGTTGACTTGCTGAAAATGGCAGGAAGATGTTCGATCTCAAATCAAGAAAGGCAAAGTATGTTTACCAACACGCGCCCAGCTCGTGCGAGGTTATGTTTATGTGTGATGGACATCTCATCTACACAAAGTGAGAATTTTGAATACTCTCTTTACTTATATGTGTCTTGTCTTTGAAGAAATTACCTGATTGTCTCTGTGTATTAAATACACAGGGAAGCCAATCTTGAAGACTGTATGGGTGAAACAGAATCCGAAGCTGGACAATCCAAACCGAAGCTCTATTCCTCTGCTTCACCGAAATGCTCTGCAGAATTAGTCTCTGCAATTGTAGCTTACATTGACACAAGGAGAGACAGAGATATGTTGGAGCCAAATGCATCAGAGGATCAATCTGTATGTTCTAAATATTGTTGGTATTGTGAATTAGATGCATAATCGAATGGTTTGTGCAAAAACCAATATATTCCTGTGTCTCTGTTATGTTGCAGGAAAGCGACAGGAATGATCAACTGTATAGACAGCTTAAGCAAGCACTTATGGAAGTTGAGGAATCGAAAAGGGAAGCTTACGAAGAATGTGTCAGGCGGTTTAAAGCTGAAAATACAGCCGTTGAGGCCATTCGCAGTGTAAAACACCTGCACAAATTCATAATCTCATACATTGAAAATGTGTTTTTGCTTAGACTTGTTTCCTTTTACTTAAAAGGCAAGAGAGTACGAGGCCATGTACAACGAAGAGGCGAAGCTAAGGAAAGAAGGTAAAGAAGCATTAGCGAAGCAGAGGAAAATGGTGGAGAAGACTAAACAAGAGAGGGACGACGCGCTAATCATCATTCTAAATGGAAGGAAGCTATACAATGAGGAACTGAGACGCAGAGTTGAAGCTGAAGAGATGTTGGGGAAAGAGAAAGAAGAACACGAGAGAACTAAGAAGGAGATCGAAGAAGTGCGAGCCATTGTTCAGGATGGTACTGTCAGAAACAGAAGTGAATATTTCTTCTCAGACAATTAGAGATTTCATTTGAATTTGTACAAATTAGGTATGCAGCTGTACAACGAGCAGCTGAGACATAGGAAAGAGATGGAGGAATCTATGAAGAGACAAGAGGAAGAGCTTGAGAAGACAAAGAAGGAGAAGGAAGAAGCGTGCATGATAAGCAAGAACTTGATGCAGCTATATGAAGACGAGGTGATCAATCTTAGATTTAATTTAGAAACTAGAAGTTACTTTCATCATATATTAAAAGATCGTTTTGACAGGTGAGGCAGAGGAAAGAGGCAGAGGAGTTGGTGAAGAGAAGAAGAGAGGAGCTAGAGAAAGTGAAGAAGGAGAAGGAAGAAGCTTGCTCTGTAGGACAAAACTTCATGAGGTTGTATGAAGAAGAAGCAAGACGTAGAAAAGGAACAGAGGAAGAACTCAGCAAGGTGGCGGCTGAGAAAGACGCAGCGAGCTCAGTCTGTTCGGAGATTCTATTACTCCTTCAGAGTTACACTCGTCGCCATGGAACTCCTTCTGGATTCTCCGATGAGGATTCCGTTACACGCCAGCCTCCCTCATATTTCATATGTCCTATCTCACAGGTATGTGGACCAGGACCCCCGTGGGTTCATTGTTCAAATGAGAGCATTGTAACAGAACAAACTTATATTCGATGTTTAGAAGTTAATGCTTGTTTATTTATTAATTCAGGAAGTAATGCGAGAGCCTCGTGTTGCAGCCGATGGTTTCACCTATGAAGCTGAATCTTTAAGAGAATGGCTCGATAATGGTCACGAGACCTCACCAATGACAAACCTGAAGCTCGCCCACAACAACCTTGTCCCGAATCACGCCCTTCGTTCCGCGATTCAGGAGTGGCTACAACGAAACTCTTGAGAATCTTTGCTTTTGTTGTGTTTACTTAAAAGCTGTTATTATTTGCTGTGAGTGGTATTCATAAAAACTGTTTGGTTCTCTCTAGTACCCATTTACAAAAATGCTTGCTGTTTTGCTCTCTCTCTTGAGATACGTCAACATATCTTGGCGTTTGTAAATTGAATTCACAGACGTCCCTTTCTATGGGCCAGTATTACTAAAGATGGCCCAACAAATGACCCACGAATATGGTAGAGAGTTTAAGCGCACGTGATATTAAGATTAACAACGTGACGCGTGTACAAAAGGACGAATTGGCTTTTTTCACGTGCGAGAATATTATTGGCCATAACATTTGATCTTAGCATGAGGTCGACCACATTAGATTTTCAGATTATAAAAATAATTATCTAATGGTTAACTGTAACATGCCGTCTTGTCGGTACGGTTCATACGGATTCATATTAAAATTTGTGATGACTAAAAAAGTATTTAATAAAATATATATATTATTAAAATTGAGGTAGCCGGTGATCGGTGGATTTGAAGTACATATCGCATGCATGTTCCACGCGCAGCTTGTCTCTATATATGTTCCACGCACATGCAATTCATTACTGCAAATTTTTTTATTTTTTTCTCATTGAATTATATTTGATATTAGAATTGGAAAAGATATAATACATATGAAAATAAAGAGTTTAGACTTTAAAGATACACAAAGCTCGACCCATGAAGAAGGGTTTTTTTCGAGAACATTGCAAAAACCAAACTAATCTTATCTCGAGACTAAACAAAGCTCTCGAAGTTCACCACAAGGACTTCCCGCACAACAAACTGAGAAGACGGGCTTCAACACTTATGGCAATAACAAGATAGTGGAACTTGGTCTTCTCCGTAAATGATGCTTCTTTTTCAAAGAGTACCTAACCCGGATGAACCGTAGGATAATCGAGAACCACTTAAACCTTTCAACACCACAACGATCAATTAATTAAGCTAATCGTTGCTTAATACAACAAAAGAAGAACTGATATGTAATCCAAGAGCTCAACCCCAAACTAACAAAGTCTAACTTAGTCGGGGAAGAGAAGCTAAGCCCAAAAAAGGGAGACAATAGCCCAAAAGAGGGAGACAAATTAACCTAAGCCGCTGATGTTACCAGATCTCATGAATACAAACTGATCAGAGCAACAAGTTTCACAAAAGCAGAAGACATGAGAGACAATGGAGATACCGAGTTATCGAGAAGTCGATCCGATGTTGCACAGATTCAGCCATGGGAGAAGAGAAACAAGCCGTCAAGAGAAGAAGCAAAAGTCTTGAAAGTCCACCGGCAAAGATGAAGCGTGACTGCACTCCATGACCAGCGAACAAGAACAGTGACCTAAGAACACCCTCGACCATCAGATCCCACAGATCCAAGTACCAAAACCCAATCTCACTAGATCTGCTTCACAACACTCACCACTCCAAATTGTAAAGAGCCTCTATGCTTCTAAAACCAAAGAAGACATCTATGAAAAGAAAAACTAAACAGGAAACAAGAAAGGTGACCGACGCCGGCGTTGTAGGAGCCGCCACGCGCCGTCACGAGCACAACGACCACTTGGAGTTAAAGCAGGGAGGCGAGAGAGAAAAAATGTATTAGGGTGAACCGACCCAAAACATCAATGAATTCATTACTGCAAATTTATTATTTGAAAACCGGTACTTTTTAAAAAATTACTGATATTTTTTTGTTTATGATATGATTCAGAAAAAGGTCACTTGATTTATTTGATTTTTATTGAGTGAGAGATGTTTATTATATAGACAATCAACATATTTCAAAAAAGAAAAAAAAATTAAACCTTAAATCATCAATAATCATAACATGGCATATAGTGATATAGATTATAGAATGGGTTTGTCATTCAATAATAGTACTATTATTCAAGCATCGGTAAGTTAATATATGATGTTTGTTTTTTTGTGTAACTTTTTGGTTCCGTTAATGACTCCACATGTTTTAGAACTACACGGCGCTTGATCTGTTATCACTTATCATCATCAGCAGATAAACAGTTTTGATAAATATAACTACAGAAAAGGCAAAATATCGTACGGACAAAGAATTCAATAATAATAAACAGTACTGTACACAGACACCAATACATCTAAACACGCGTCCCACGCGCCAGAGGACCAAAAAGAGAGAGAAAAAAAAAGTCAAAGCCAGCGTTTTAAGCTTTACTTACCTCTAAAACGACACCAACCTTTTTTCATCTCTCTCTCTCCCACGAGACTTTATTTTTTTTCCCTCTTCTCTTCTCTTCTCTCTCTCTCGTTCATTGTACCTTCCTCCATTTTTTCTCCATCTTTCCTCTCTAATCTTTTTATCTTCTTTTTCTTCTTCCCTCCTTTTAACGATTCCGTGGAGTCTGGAATATGATCTTGTGGAAATCTCTCAGTTGTTTCTCGTTCGTCTTCGGGTTGTTGTTGTACAGTGCTAGTTTCGTTTGTGCTGGAGACATAGTTCACCACGACGATTCGCTTCCGCAGAGACCTGGTTGCAACAACAATTTCGTTCTGGTTTGATTTTTGATCTATTTCACTTTGATCTGTCGTTCTTACTCTTTCTCTTATCTCCTTGTCCCTCTTGTCTATCTCTTGGTGACTTTCAGGAATTTGGAATTTAGTTTAGGCTTTGGATTGTAATACTAGGGTTTAGTGGAATGAGTCTGTTGATTGCTTTCTCACTGTCCTCCTCCTTCTATATCTGTTGTTGCCAGCAGATTGAGAAATTGGGTTTTTACAGACTCTAGAGGAACTTTTGGATTCCAGATTTGATGTCATTCAGAATAGAGGGAGAGTAGGTATAGCCATGAGTTACCTAACTAAACCCTCGTTTTAGTCGCATGGACTTTCAATTTGTTGCAAGCTTCTTGTTAGCTATAATAAGGAGTCATTTGGTGTGAGTGAAGAAATTGGGATATAGATCTGGTTTGCGTTTAGGACCCTGCCATGTCATCTTCCAACATATATAACTACAACATATAATTTCATGGACAGGTGAAAGTCCCAACTCGAGTCAATGGGTCGGAGTACACGGAGTATGTTGGTGTTGGTGCTAGGTTTGGCCCAACCTTGGAATCTAAGGAGAAACATGCTACCCTCATCAAACTTGCTATTGCTGACCCTCCTGATTGTTGCAGCACTCCCAAAAATAAGGTAAAGTTTCCTTTTTGGCTTGTCTCTCTTGTACTCATCTTTCCTTCTTGTGTAATTCCAGTTTCATTATCTTTTGGTAGCTTACAGGAGAGGTCATTCTTGTTCATCGTGGTAAATGCAGTTTTACCACCAAAACTAAGGTTGCTGAAGCAGCTGGTGCCTCTGCCATCCTTATCATAAACAACAGTACAGGTAATTCACTAAAGGCTTTTTTCTGTATATATTCCTCCTCTTGTACTAGTTCCAAGTGATTATTTATTTCCCAATTCTAGTTAAATCCCTCTTGAGTTTTGCAAGGTTGAATGTTGCTTTGCAGATCTTTTCAAGATGGTCTGCGAGAAGGGTGAAAACGTTTTAGATATTACTATTCCTGTTGTTATGCTACCTGTTGATGCTGGTAGAAGTCTGGAGAACATAGTCAAAAGTAACGCTATAGGTAATTCTTCGTATAAATCAAACTGTACTTCCGCATAGATTGCTCTTCTTGTATTTTAGCATATCTTATCATAGTTTGGCATCTCTGTGCTCTCTCTTTTTCTTTGAGTTGGTGTTGACTATATTTGTTCAGTTACTCTGCAGCTCTACTCGCCGAAACGTCCAGCAGTTGATGTGGCTGAGGTCTTTCTTTGGCTTATGGCTGTCGGTACCATTTTATGTGCTTCTTATTGGTCTGCGTGGACCGTCAGGGAAGAAGCTATTGAGCAAGACAAGCTGCTAAAGGTGATTGCTGGCTCAAAATTTCGTACAATTTTATATTCTGGACATCCACCATGTTCGAACCTTTTGACAGCCAAGGAAAAGTGCCCTCATTCGTTTGTTATCTATCTTAAACTGCAGGACGGATCAGATGAACTTTTGCAGTTATCAACCACCAGCTCTAGAGGTGTTGTTGAGGTCACCGTGATATCAGCAATTTTGTTTGTAGTGGTGGCTTCTTGTTTCCTGATCATGCTCTACAAGCTTATGTCATTCTGGTTTATAGAGGTGTTGGTGGTACTCTTTTGCATAGGTGGCGTAGAGGTAGAACGTTTATCTTGTGACCAATTGAAATCATAGCAATACCTTATTGAACCATCCTGTACTGATGTTGAAAGTTTTGTTGGTGCTATCAGGGGCTGCAAACTTGTTTGGTCTCTCTACTCTCATGGTATGTATAGTTCTTCTCTCATTAACATTTTCTTGTAAGGAGCTTGTTTCACCTCTTTTTGCTTTTCAAAGAGCAGTAGAGAGGAACATTAAGATGGAAACAGCCCTTTAATACTAGAAGAAACACTCGTGATCCCAAGATTTTTTCATTATTTATTCTCGTGCATTGATCTCTTTTCAAACTTTCTACGTTCTGCATTGTCTTGATTTCAGGTCTTGTTTTACCATGAAATAATGAATCAGATAGAAACCATGAGTTGTTTCTTTTTGTTGACTATGAAATGCTAGGGTATTCAAGCTTCTTCACTCTTTGAGAAGTAAAAAAGAAAATCTGATACTGACGTTAAATTTGTTATAGTTTCAGATGGTTCCGCCGCTTTGGAGAATCATATGTCAAAGTTCCTTTCCTGGGTGCTGTCTCATACTTGACTCTGGCTATTTGTCCCTTTTGCATAGCATTTGCTGTATTTTGGGCGGTTAAACGTCAATACTCTTATGCTTGGATAGGGCAAGATATACTTGTAAGCGCGGGTTTCCATCTCTCTCTCTTAACTGACCTTTCTTGAATCCATGTCTTTCTACAAGTATACCTACTGTTAAATTTCCATACAAGGCTACCATGTACATACCTTCATGCATATGTATAAGTAATTGGTGTTAGGTTGACCTATCTGTAGTCTTAACAAATAACACAAGTTAACAGCTTACTTTTGGTTTTTCTTGCTGACAGGGAATCTCACTGATAATCACGGTTCTTCAAATTGTCCGCGTACCAAATCTTAAGGTATTACCAATTCCTTATCAAATGTCACATGGGATTGCCGTTACAATCATGAGGGCACTAAATATCACATGTTGACAAACACCTTTAGCCATCTCGTACCAGCTTTGTTTTGAACCATCACTTTTCCTGTGTATATATTCTGAATTTGTGCTCTAACATGTTGAAAATTCAACTGTCTAAACCAATCAGTTGAAGACTGAAAATTTGATTGCTGCTGGTAGACGGATACAATCATTTCTGCCAATGTATAGAAGACCAATCTCTATAATAACAATATTAGTTATGATGACTCATTGAACTCTTACGTAAACAGGTCGGGTTTGTTCTTCTCAGCTGTGCCTTCATGTATGACATCTTCTGGGTTTTTGTTTCAAAATGGTGGTTCCGTGAAAGCGTGATGATTGTGGTAAGTTTTTCTTTTTTGCTCCAGACCATCATGCAAGAAGACTTTGTTAGATATTCCAACTACACATACTTATCTGTCTGCTCCACACTGATATTATCGGAGAATTGTACGTCTTTTCCCATTTTCCCACATATAGGTAGCCCGTGGTGACAGAAGCGGAGAGGACGGAATTCCAATGCTACTAAAGATCCCACGAATGTTTGATCCTTGGGGTGGCTACAGCATAATTGGATTTGGTGACATTATCTTACCAGGACTGCTTGTAACTTTCGCACTGAGGTTTGCACTGTTACAATCTCCTCTTGCGCTCTCTCACATTATTACTATATCAAGATCTCAACTAAACTGAGTTATTAGAAGCATACAAAAGTATGAAATGATGCGCAAATGCGGATATCAATGTAAATCAGGACAACAAACCAATAGAGGTGCTCAGCGAAAACAACAAAATGTGAAAAGGGTTTATCAGAAACATTGGGGTCATGATATACCTTTATATCCGCATTTGCGCATCATCTCTGACAGATTTTTTATAAAACAAAATCGCTTGAACCTGGCAAAAAAATCTTATAATCCGACATTCTGGTTCAATTTAACCTTATGTCCTTATGCTTTGTGTCTGTTTAATGTGGTTTGCAATTTTTTGAAGAACTTGTAGATAGAAATATACATTACATAGTCTAGTAAATAGATGAGTGTGAATGAATCAAATGTCTTCAGAGAAATCAGGGTAAGGTTGCACTAGGTAGACAAATGGAGACAAGATATTGTTTAGAAAAAGAATTGATAACTGTAGGGATGTGTTTTCAGGTGATCCATCTTATCATTTTCAGTAATAAAAAGGAAACCTATTATGATAAGTACCTTAATCTAATGTTAAATCCGATCAAAATCGTGCACCGTTCTGCAGGTACGACTGGCTGGCGAACAAGAGGCTAAAGTCAGGGTACTTCCTTGGGACAATGTCTGCTTATGGTCTAGGTATGATCCCTCACGTAGGGGAGAAACGAATAAGAAATCTAGTAAAGGTTTTTTAATATGATTCTTGACAATCACAGGTCTTCTCATAACATACATAGCTCTAAACTTGATGGACGGACATGGGCAACCGGCTCTGCTTTACATCGTCCCATTCATACTAGGTAAGAACACTGAACCCACAACAGATGTTTTGGAACCAAAAGCTATGTATGTTTTGAAACTAAGAATGGTTTGTGGTGCAATGTGTCAGGTACTTTGTTCGTGTTGGGTCACAAGAGAGGTGACTTGAAGACGCTGTGGACAACAGGGGAACCCGACAGGCCATGCCCTCACGTTCGTCTTCAACCTCAATCGTCTTAAAACAACCTGCTATGTATCAGATGGGAACAGATAAAAATCAGATGATCCTCTAGTTTTTTTTTATTGTTAATACAACACACCCCTTCTTAGGTCAATATATATGTCTCTGTACGCTTTCACACAACTAGACAGGAGAGCCCATACCACATTTGCCTTAAATAACTCTTTTAACCTCTCTTGCTAGTTTCTCTCTATTATTAGACATGAAACCATGAATAGACTTGGCTTCTTTTCCTGAGTCATGATGATCAGATTTTCTTCTATAACATACATATGTCCAACTAGTATTTTACAGATTACTAATGTAAAAGGGTCACAAGTTTTTTAGAGGAATTATATATAGTAGCAACTAAAATTTTTCATTAATATGACTGATAGTAATAAAAACTGATGCTAACACTTCTAATATAAAGTTGATGTTGATAAAAGTCTAGCTTAACTGAAAAGAAAAGAAAAAAAAACGAGTCTTGAAAATAAATCAGAAGTTGTTGTTGTTGGTTTGTTATGGGCCGATACCGGTGACCCATTAGAGCACGTTGGACCTATAGTTAAAATGCTGGAAAAGATCTTAAAAAAATTCTAGTGATATTTCAAAATCCGATATTCACCTAAACTTTCGCTTTAAACATTTGCTTTTCCGAATTTTTTTGATAATAAATATTGCTCCACTAAAAATATAATCTTAAATTATATCGATATCACAAGTAAAGTAATCATCAAGTCAAGTTCAGAGTCTCTCAGATCATCGTACCGAATCTATAGAGGAAGCAGCCGATCTCGCTATCAGTCGGTAATATACACTATCATTCTACTTTCCTAATTTCTCTTCTTCTTTTTGTTTTCTTTGAGAATTGCATGACAAACCCTTGGAAAAGGGTTGTTTTAAAATCATCATGAAATTTGAGAATATGATCGGTGGCTTGATTGAATTTTCGTTTTGTGTGAGTGGTCTTTCTGTTTGAGTTTTAAAATTTCGGAGAGTGGCGTTTTAAGATTCGATACCATATCCTTGGATAACTATTAGCCAGAACAATACTTTCAAATTTTAAAGCTTTGATTAGAGTTTTAAAGCTTAGGGGAGGATCACAAATTTACAATATTGATCTTATGAATAGAGAACCTCTCTACTACTACTCTTAAGATTTGTTGATTAAAATAAACAATTGTGGCATGTATGGTTAACTTTGATCTTCTTGGTATTTCGTTCTCTGTTTGGCCAAGTAATACTACATACTAAAGCTTTTTGGTTGTGACATTAGTTTGAATAAACTAATGACAGAAGCAGAGCAAAAGGCGGCTTTCCTCGGTGGTCTTGTTGTCTCATTCAAGGAGCAAATGCATACTGATGTTCTCGTTAAACCTGGTGAAGAAGCTCCACCCATACCTACCCACAAAGCCGTTCTGGTAACAGATGATTTACATTTTGCTTTTATATTAATGTCACAGTTCTAGTCTCAAGACATTACTATATTTAGATATGATATGATAACACTGGATCATGATACGACTGAATAAATCTGTTTTTGTTCTAGGCGGCAAGATCAAAGGTCTTCAGGAACATGTTAGATTCTGATGAATGCAAGACCTCCCCCGAGGAATCAATCACTCTCCCTGATTTGTCCCACGACGAACTCAAATCTCTTCTCGAGTTCCTCTACAGCGGTAACCTAAAAGCTCCATACAATCAATACCGATCCCTATATCTGGCTGCAGATAAGTACGACATTTCATATCTGCAAGACGTATGCCGTAACCATTTCATCGCATCTCTGAGCTCTAGGAACGTCCTAGACATCTTAGAGCTCGCCAGTATACCTTGTGACACAATCTTGAAAGACGCGGCTATCAATCATATTGTCAAACATATGGAAGAAGTGGTTGTTCCCATGAAATATGAGACGTTTGTGCAGAGGAACCCGGATCTAAGCGTGGAGATCACTCGGGCTTATCTGAGAGAGACCAAAGCCAAAGCCAAAGATCATGGAGCTCCTCTAAATGGTAATACTCGCCCACGCATCTGGTGAACAAACAGCTTGTGTAAGTGGATCGATCTCACTTGCCAAAGGGGATTTGATGGTTTCTTCTTTTCTTTCTAATAAGAGTGAAAATATTAGTAAAGACTTGTTTTATGGATTATCAATTCAAGGTGTTTTCTTTTTTTCAATGTACCCTTCATAAATTAAACCTCTTTTATATTATTTTGTTGTTTTGGTTTAGAATTCTAGTTGGAACAAGTTGTGTGTTAGATTTGCAGGGAAGAGCAACAGCAAGCTAGACTGAAATTGTATAGTTGCCGAAGTATTATGGCTAGATCACAGTAGATAGATAATTATGAAAAATTACATGAAATTTAAAGGTGTTTTCAATATTATATCTTTTAGCTTCTTTGACAGTAAATATATAATTGTTGGCATTTGGCGACACTCAATATGTTTTTCATTTTATTCAAATAAAAAATAATACTAGTAAGTAATAATTTGGAAATAGAGGTGGGCCGTAGTAAGACCTATAATCAGGTCTCCTGAATAGGAACAAGTGGCAATTTGCCTCCGTAGATGTCGGGAAGTTGGCTTTCGTCTATGTCTTCAAGCAGCGTTGGAGTGAGTTTCTTGTTCTCCACGAAAACAATCTGCCCCCCCAAAAAAACACGAAATTAACAATCAAATTTTCCAACACAGTCTTAAAACATACTAATAAAGTGATTGTGAAGCAGAGCAAATCAATGTACCTTTTTCTTGGTGTTGGCGTCGATAAAAGGATAAATGACCTTCCATGCGGTCATGAAAATGTAGGGGGCATGAACTATATAGAGTTTCCCTAATCTCTCTGGGTAACAATCCTGTAAAACAAGGTTTTCTTAATGTGGGGGTTACTCACTGTCAGGACTCACGACCATGAACAATATTACTAACGCAATATTTTGCTAAAAATAGGATTACAATCATGAAAGTTCCTTTTCAAAAAAAATCCATAAACAAAGAGAAACAAAAAAAAAGAAGCCAAGTGTGGCCAAAAGGACCAAAATAACAAAAAGACCTTTAACCTGATCACCTACTCCAAAATAACAAAAACACCTTTTAAAACATAGTAAATAGTACTGACGAACAAAAGGTTTCTTAGTTGGAAGTCAAACTGAATTCTCTATATTTGGAGTTAAGTGGATTATTAGCAATATTTTCCTTTATTAGTGATAATTGCTAAAAACCTAAATGTTTGTTTCAAAAGATATGATAGGCGAATTAAAGGAAGTAACCTGCAAAGTGGAAAGAGCAGCAAGGTAGCCACGGATGTCACAATTAGAATATCCCCAGCCTTGCAGATCTCCAATTGCTACGAATTTCTCTTGACCTCTCGGCATTCTAACATGACAACATTCAAACAAACAAAAAAAGAGCATTAGCATAAATGGTTTCTTATATACCCACACTAACTTAATGTATGTAGTAATATTATTATTATTCACCTAGCACAAATCTTCTCGAGCGTGTAGACAACAAAACGCTTGAACTCGTCAGGGTTGCCTTTGGAAGGGTTATGTCTGTTCCCAATGGCAACAGCGATAGGTCGACCCATCTTGTCATGACCTTGCATACACATCTTGTTATGCGATAGATCATTTGCAATCTCTGCTTCTGGTATGTGCCCCTTTGGGAGCATGCTTCTCTTCCAAGTCAGGTAATTTAGAAACATCGTTGAAGCCTTTTCAATGTCCAGGTCACGCGCTCTCAGAAACCTCCTTATCATCAGATCATCCACCTCCTGCAAATCCAAATCATTAGGGCTTTTATCAAATCAATACTTTTCTGGTTGAATTCTTTTTTTACTTAAAGAAATCGATAGGGACCTTAGTTTCAGGATCTTGTCGGTCGCAGAGAGCTCTCATGATCCCGACTTTGCTCCTCTCGATCTCATCTTCGATCAACGGAACGGTCTTTTGCTCAGCTGCTGCTGCTGGTTCTTGCTTGGTCTCTTTGTTTTCCATTACGTTTCTCCTGTGAGCGACGACCAGATCTTGAAATTGGTAGAGAGAAGAAAGAAGTAGGATCGATCATAAATGAAGACAGCTGCTGAGAGAAAGATTTTAAGTGTCATTCAATGCAAAGTTGGGCTGCTTTCCCCTTCAATGGCGACGCTCACCAACTACTCTCTTCCTTACAAAAATTCTACTCATTTATTGACTAATCCCAGGTCCCCGACTCTACAGGAAGAAGACGATTATATCGTATTGGGCCTTATTAGAGCCTATTGGGCTCGAGTTGATTTGTCGTAAAGACTTGGTCTGTGGTTTAATCAATCTCTCATGCCTCAAAGTGTTGACTGATTCAGAGGCCGTTTTAGTGTTTTGAGCCCACGTCAGAAGCTTGTCTGTCGTCTGTGTGTATAAAACAAAATTCAATTCACGATTTTTTAAAATATTGATCGTATCTTTTTCCACATGTATGTAAGCAATGAAGGATCTGCTTCGTTGCAAAATATTAGTTTTTCTTTTGATAGGCATGTACCAACTAAGTACCAGCTACGTACACAGACAAAGTCAGTAACAATTAAAATTCATCAACCTAGTCATTGCTTGTTCATCAATCAACCTAATCATTTGTTTGCTTGTTAAATAACAATGCCAACGTTATTATTTCTATTTCTATACTATCATACATTCATACGGTCCACGCCTCTAACAAAAAAAGATATTGATAAAATTTAAAAGATAGATAATTCGATGAAATGAATTATAATGAAATGTGATTTGTACAACTGAGAAAGGATGTCATATACGGACTTTGGTCGGGACCGCCCCAGTAAACACCACCAACACATATTTGCCTCTTCAACCACGTGTCGTGATTCTGTTGGTTGGGCAGCTAGACGACTGTGATGTGTGTGTGTGGGTTGCGTTTCGAAAAATGGCAAACCCCACCACTAGTTCAATAAAAGGTGTTTCTTAATCATATAGTTTAGCTTCGGATTATTTGTTTCCCTTTTCAGTTTTTTAAAAATCGATATCTACAATAGAGTTAATCTGTTTATAAATTCAATTATTGTTCGGGTAAGACAACATCAACAAAACTAATAGGGTTTGAATCCTAAACACTAAACTCCATTTAACTAGTAAAGTATGGCTCATATAGCGTTAAAAATATGTGAATTGATAACAACAACAGAGTTTTGAATTTTATTTTTGTTAGGTTTGAATAGATTGATAGAAAAAGGAAAGTGGGAATAGGGAAACGAACATGTGATCACAGAAAAGCAAAATCCATTTCTGAGCTGGAAACCCCCGCAAAATTGAACCTTATCTCCAATTTTCATTTTCTTTTTTTCTAAAATATATATCGTTTAATTGAAAAACCTCAAATTCACAATCATTGTGATTATTTTGTCACTAGTAGTACACATAGTAATTTAATTAAACATTTTAAAAATACTCTAGGCCCGGCACAATGTTCGAGACTATGTTACTTTACATAAAGCAATCGCTTTCCACACACTTCTTTTCCTTTTCTTCTCCAACGGTCGGAAGTAAATTATTAATTCGTCGACTAGTCAAAAAGTTAGTCCTTTGTGAGTTTTCTGGCACTGTAATATTTTTTTTTACATTTCTAACTGCTGACTGAGTAGTACTCCTGTAGCAAGGCATTTGAGAATAAATTAGGTCAAACATGCTATCTTTATAAGGAGTTTCAGAATATAATACTAATAGTTAGCCAACGCAACAGAATTAGTATAAGCGTGGGTTGTGTTACATGATTAAACATCATCAAGTAGTAGGCTATTACAATTATTAACGTAAATAAATATGCTTTTACGAAGATCATCGTTATCCATGATTCCCTGTATTTCTCATTATTTAAATATATCATAATAGTTTCGAGACGTTAGTTTTTTTTGCTTTTTCTATTCTCTCTCTCTCTCGCCTCTATAAAACCATTCTTTCTCTATCTCAGCCACTCTCATTACCCATTGTAGAAAAGAAGAAAAAAAGCAAAGAACACTTGAACGTTTTCTAGATAGAGATGGAAGGGAAAGAAGAGGATGTTCGAGTGGGAGCTAACAAGTTCCCGGAGAGGCAACCGATAGGTACATCGGCTCAGACGGACAAAGACTACAAGGAGCCACCACCAGCTCCATTTTTCGAGCCAGGCGAGCTGAGTTCGTGGTCCTTCTACAGAGCCGGAATCGCCGAGTTCATAGCCACCTTCCTGTTTCTATACATAACAGTATTGACAGTGATGGGAGTGAAGAGAGCACCAAACATGTGTGCCTCTGTTGGAATCCAAGGCATTGCTTGGGCTTTCGGTGGCATGATCTTTGCCCTTGTCTACTGTACTGCTGGAATCTCTGGTAACCCCATTTTTTTTATCTTCTTAATACAAGTAGAATTGGTCTTTTGTTGCATGCTTCAAACCCTTGTAGCTCTGCTTTTAGTTTTCGATTTTTCTCAAAGAGATCTTAATTTAGAGTTGATTCTGATGAGTGTGTGTGTGTGTGTGTTTCACAGGTGGGCACATAAACCCAGCGGTGACATTTGGTCTGTTCTTGGCTCGTAAGCTGTCATTGACGAGAGCTGTCTTTTACATCGTGATGCAATGTCTCGGAGCCATCTGCGGCGCCGGAGTTGTCAAAGGCTTCCAGCCAAATCCTTACCAAACTCTCGGCGGAGGAGCCAACACAGTCGCTCACGGCTACACTAAGGGCTCTGGTTTGGGTGCTGAGATAATCGGAACCTTCGTCCTTGTCTACACGGTCTTCTCCGCCACTGACGCCAAGAGAAGCGCTCGTGACTCCCACGTTCCGGTATAATTTTGTTTTGATTCCTCTTAATTTATTGTTTTGGGTGTTTAGAAAAAGATTCATAATTTAGGGTTATTTTTTTTGCAGATTTTGGCACCACTCCCAATCGGATTCGCTGTGTTCTTGGTTCACTTGGCGACGATTCCAATCACCGGAACAGGAATTAACCCAGCTAGGAGTCTTGGAGCTGCAATCATCTACAACAAGGACCACGCTTGGGACGACCACGTGAGTACCCCATTACATCATTTGGTTGATTTGTCTTTCTATATGTCTTTGTCACTTTGGTTTGATTGTGGTTTGATTGTGGTTTGCAGTGGATATTCTGGGTCGGACCATTCATTGGAGCAGCTCTTGCGGCTCTTTACCACCAACTTGTCATCAGAGCCATTCCATTCAAGTCCAGATCCTGATTTGATTTCTTTCTTTATAAAACTTCATTGTTGCATCTTGGTTTGTAATTGAGCTTGAAAATATTTGAGAGATCTGGATCATGTGTTTATTTTAATTAATGGACTTGTCTTTTTCTTATTTGCTGTGGATGATCTGGTTTTATCGTTAAATGGAGTTTGATATTATGATTGATTTGGTACGATTTTAATTTTGCTTTTGTCGTTAGACTCGAGAAATTTTCAAGAGGAATTTGTTAATTTGATTTTCTTCTGGTTTGGTTCGGTACAAATTGAGTAAGATCCATATTGTTTCGGCTTGGTTTCTCGGGTCATCGACTCAACTAGTTTACGTGGTATTTAGCCCATATTTACATTGGGCCTCTTGCGCACTCTTTATGGGCCACGTTAACCAAGTGGGTATTAAGCCCATTTACATTGGGCCTTTTTCGCACTCTTTATGGATACAACTAGTATCCCATAATATGTCCATCAACGGCATCACTCCACCTTAATTTGTTGCGATAGATAGCCAACCAAGTTGAGATAAAACATTCTTACTTATTCTACAATAACCTCGTCAAAGTGGATTACCTACCCACTGCTTCACACCTTTTTTTTTTTTTAGTTTTTACTTTTCAGTTTCATATCTTCAAAGTGAATGTTTATGATAATTTTGTTATTTTCTTGTTTGTTATCTTCTTGGAAATAAATTCTATTTCATAATTTTCATTGTACATAATTGCATGCATATTTTGGTAATTTATCTCAAACACACATATATGTATACACGCATAAGTCACTTTTCTTTGTAAGCTAAGGTTCACGTGATGCAGTTTCAATTTCCATAGCGTGTAAGTAGTTATTATACTCATACTAGGGGAATACTGTTACACTCATATCCGTAAGTATGAATGCATATGGCTCAATGGCTCTCCAACTCCCAACTATTTTACCGTTTTATTAATATACCATTGACATTTGAGTGACCATCCATGATACGCGGACAAAGAAAAAGAAAACCGTCTTAATCCCTTAATTATTATAAATTAAGGAGTTAATTATTTAAACCTAGTATAAAGTCAATTAACTCAATTAGCATTATAACTCTGTCGACGGCTCCTTGATACGTAAATATTGCAATCAAAATTAAATGCTACCAATATATAAAAGTCATTTTCATATAATTAACTTGGTCAGGCGGCCGTCGACTTTAATGTTTCACGTATAGTTGGATACTATATAGTATATACACACAATGCCAACCCACATATTATAAATTTATAATAACTCACCCAATTAATTATACAGCCTTCCATTTAGGTGAACTACTAAACTACTTTCTTTCATGTCAATCAACAAAAAGAAAGTAACTGAACCGCGTGTGACCAAAATTATATTTATGTATACACCAAATTCCATCATCTAATAAATACCCTAATCAAATAATCACTCATATTAACTTAAATATATTAGAAAAAAATAAGTGTCAATTGAAACCTTTGTTACGAATCATGTGATGTGAACATTTAATTTCTCATGGAGATAAAGAAATAAGAAGGGTTAATTTTGTAAAGATTGAAAGTTTAAGGATAATTTCGTAAATAGTTAATATTAATTGGACTGAAAAGTTATTTAGTCAGTTGAGCGATAAACAACCACTGGAAGGCGCATTTAAAACCCCAAGGACCTTCCCTCTCTTTCTTTCCAAATCTCTCTTTATCTCTCTTTCTCTGTTTACTAAATCGCCAGTATTCGCCGCAAGAAAGATGTCTCCGGCGAAGAAGAGCCGAAGTTTTCCTCCGATAAGCGAGTGTAAAAGCAGAGAGTATGATTCGATCGCTGCGGATCTCGACGGGACTCTGCTTCTGTCAAGAAGCTCTTTCCCTTACTTCATGCTGGTGGCCATTGAAGCAGGTAGTCTCTTCCGTGGATTGATCCTTCTTCTTTCTCTTCCCATCGTCATCATCGCTTATCTCTTCGTCTCCGAATCTCTCGGAATCCAAATCCTTATCTTCATCTCCTTCGCCGGTATCAAGATCAAGAACATCGAACTCGTCTCTCGCGCCGTTCTTACACGGTAACCACAATCACCGGATCTTTATTCTTTTCGATTTTGGAACCCTTTCGATTTTTAATCTTCGTTTTCAAATGTTAGGTTTTACGCGGCGGATGTGAGGAAAGATAGTTTTGAGGTGTTTGATAAATGTAAGAAGAGGAAAGTAGTGGTGACTGCGAATCCGATAGTGATGGTTGAGCCATTCGTCAAAGACTATTTGGGAGGAGATAAAGTTTTGGGAACAGAGATTGAAGTTAACCCCAAAACGATGAAAGCTACTGGTTTTGTGAAAAAGCCTGGTGTTCTTGTTGGTGATCTCAAGAGATTAGCCATCTTGAAAGAGTTCGGCGATGACTCACCGGATCTTGGCCTCGGTGACCGCACCTCCGATCACGATTTCATGTCCATTTGCAAGGTTTCTCTATCTCTCTCCTCTCTCGTTTCATTTTGCATATCCAGTTTACGTTGCTTAAACCTGATTTAGGTGGTAATTAATTAAAGAACTAACTACTTAAATGCGGTGTGGAGAGGATTCACATGATCTATGGGATACACATGATTTCATAAAAATCTAGAATAATGTTTTAGGATGATAAAATCCATAGTTTCAAAACACATACACGTATAAGTGAATTTAAGTAGAGGAAAGTAATCACTGAGAGTGACAAAAAGTAGATAACAGAATAGAATAATAGTTTTCATAAATGCTTCCAACCTATCACCAACTACCATCACCACATAAGTTGGACGGTCCATTTAATGAATGATCCGATATGTCAATGTTTGAAAGTTCAATAGTATTTTACAACATTTCTTACCATAATAATCGTGAATTTCAGAATGATTCTTATTATATGATATGTTAACAGGAAGGTTACATGGTGCATGAGACCAAATCAGCCACAACAGTCCCTATAGAGAGTCTCAAGAACCGCATAATCTTCCATGATGGCCGTCTTGTCCAACGTCCGACCCCATTAAACGCCTTAATCATTTACCTTTGGCTTCCTTTCGGCTTCATGCTCTCTGTCTTCCGCGTCTACTTCAACCTCCCTTTACCCGAACGCTTCGTCCGCTACACTTACGAGATCCTCGGCATTCACCTCACAATCCGTGGCCACCGTCCTCCACCTCCTTCCCCCGGAAAACCTGGAAACCTCTACGTTCTCAACCACCGCACCGCCCTTGACCCCATTATCATCGCCATTGCTCTCGGCCGTAAGATCACATGTGTCACTTATAGTGTCTCTCGCCTCTCCCTGATGCTCTCACCCATTCCTGCTGTTGCTCTGACCCGAGACCGTGTCGCTGACGCAGCCCGCATGAGGCAACTCCTCGAGAAAGGTATTTTCCATGCTCAATTATCGTTATAGAAAAGCAGAGTATCTCTGTTTTTACTCTGGTTTTCTACACATTTATTTGGTTTCATTATTATCACATTATCTCTGTTCTGAAAATAAAAGCTATCACCTGAGTTTTGATTTTTTATGTAACATTAATATTATAGAATCATACACATTCCATCTACAGAAAACACAAATTTTTCTGATCTTTATACACACATAATTCCTATCTTTGTAACTCTTTTTTATTTATTTTGCAACAGGTGATTTGGTGATCTGTCCTGAAGGCACAACGTGTAGAGAACCATATCTACTAAGGTTCAGTGCTCTATTTGCAGAGCTGAGCGACCGGATCGTGCCTGTGGCCATGAACTGCAAGCAAGGGATGTTCAACGGGACGACAGTTAGAGGTGTGAAATTCTGGGATCCGTACTTCTTCTTCATGAACCCCCGACCTAGCTACGAGGCCACTTTCTTGGACCGTTTGCCCGAAGAAATGACGGTAAACGGTGGTGGCAAGACTCCTTTTGAGGTGGCTAATTACGTTCAGAAGGTGATCGGTGGAGTTTTGGGGTTCGAATGTACTGAACTTACAAGGAAGGATAAGTATCTGTTGCTTGGAGGCAACGACGGAAAGGTTGAGTCTATCAATAAGACCAAGTCCATGGAGTAATAATCCAGCTAGTCTGGTTGCTGCTATTTTGCTTGGGAGTGAAGTTAGGTCTTTCGGGTTTTCCCAATTACTTTTTTTTTTGTTTTTTTTCATGTATTGTTCGAGGAAAATGTTTTGTTGAATATGCACTGGATAATGAAACTACATTTGAATCAAAGTACGTACATGTAGTGTACCATTTCCCCTTGCCTTAACTATGAATGATTTGTAAACTCACCTTGTATTATAAGATATCATAGAGAAAAACACATTCTCGACTCTTTTCATTAGAAGGGCGTTGAGTTGCTCGTGGAAGAACCGCAGTGGCGGACTCGATCCTACCATTGGCGATGGGGACGGATTCAACAACTTCTTCTTCTTTCTTCTGCTAGAGGAGTGAAATTTTGATTTTGGAAACATAATGATTTAGGGTTCACACTTGAAATACAAAGTGAAATTGCATTAGAACTGCATAGATATTTAGAGAGTTTGTGCTTAATCTTTTATCCAATGTACCTGCTTACGATCAATTTCCACCTTGATCATGGCTCTGGATCAATTTTTCTAGTTTCCTTTTGTTTTCACGTGAAACTTAACACACTTGTTTTTTTTTTTTTTGGTAGGCAACTTAACACACTTGTTGATAGATACATTCAAGT
>Ga0041059_1000253_pt1 | contig 36564 bp, 38 predicted proteins | sample AraColnosormetaG_FD_56232 | JGI IMG/M metagenome (GOLD analysis project Ga0041059, IMG submission 56232) | Arabidopsis roots microbial communities from North Carolina, USA - Col MF nosort | ecosystem: Host-associated > Plants > Roots > Unclassified | place: USA: North Carolina | collected...
TTTTTTTTTTTTTTGGACAAAACAAAAAAAATTACCTTCCTTTCAAAATAACTACTCCCTCTGTTTCAAAATAAATAGATTTCAAATTTCTAATAATCTTATATTCATAATTGGTTCTTTCCCATTAACCCTAGTGGCATTTCCATCTAACCACATTTTCCGAACCTTCCATTAATAGCATTCTCATATTTTATCAAGTGGAACTAGTCTTTAAATGATCCACTGCCAATTTCTATTATTTATATGTTTACTTTTACATTATTCAAAGTCTTCTCCTTCTTGTTTAACAATATTATGTAAATGTTTTGTTAGCGAGGAAGCTGTATTTTTGTATTCAAGACTATGTCATAACGTGTGCAAATCACATGCTTTCTCATTGAATGACTTTCCGATACAGTCAGAAGCAGGGAAAGAGAAAAAGAGATTCTTTGTGGGTCTCAAGATGAGTTCAAGAATTGAAGTCTTTGTGCTCTTGATCTTGCTTTCGTTCCAATTTTGTTCTGTATCTGCGCAGACAAATGGTTTCGATGGTAATTTATAGTTTGATGATGATCAGAGTTTTTCAGATACAGGAATTTCAAAGTCGTTTGAATGAGTTTCAAAATTGTTGCAGCTGATGCTTTACAATACCTGAAGAGTAGTTTGACCATACCTCCTCGGAATTGGAAAGGCTATGATCCTTGTGGAACCAATTGGGTTGGAATTGCATGTGAATATGGCCGCGTTGTTAACATGTAAGTATCTTTTTTTTTTTGCTGCTTCTTCCAATAATCATCTGCAGACTATAAAGTTGAGTTGTTGCTTGTCGCAGATCACTAGGCAACCTTAACTTGGAAGGAAAGCTTCCTGCCTTTATTACGACGTTGTCTGAATTGCATACCCTGTAGGTCTTTCTTCTTCTTCTTCTTCCTTTCCATACAAATGTTTTTGTTCTTCATCTTATGATCCAATATTTGTAGGGATTTGACATCTAATCCTAATTTGACCGGACCGCTTCCACTAAATATCGGTAACCTTAAGGAGTTGACGAACTTGTAAGATAAATAGGTCATGACCCATTTGTAAATTGTACACACTTTGTCTTATCACATATTTTAACTAAACTCCTTTTTTCTACAGAAATCTTATGGGATGTGGTTTCAGTGGTCAAATCCCTGAGTCCATAGGATCTCTAGAACAACTTGTAACACTGTAGGATTTTGTTGCTTCTTATTATTATAAACAATCTCTTTTACAATTGAGTACTCTAAACCCATTAGTATAACAATTTTTGTTTCCTTTTATGTAGCTCCTTGAATTCAAATAAATTTAATGGAACGATTCCGGCTTCCATTGGCCTGTTATCGAAACTATATTGGTTTGATATAGCTGACAATCAGATAGAAGGAAAGCTTCCAGTTTCTGATGGGGCTTCTTTACCTGGACTTGATATGCTTCTTCAAACTAAGCATTTGTATATATACAATTCCAAACCTTTCTATTTCTCTTTATCTAATCACTCTTTTTGATATACTAATTAACATGTCTAACCTCTTTTTCATTTTCTCATGCAGTCATTTTGGAAAAAACAAGCTTTCTGGTGATATCCCTGAAAAGCTATTCAGTGCCAACATGACTTTAAAACATTTGTAAGTTTCATAGTACATTTCAAAGTTGCAATTTGTAACTAAATGAGTGATTGAATTTTTTGTTGTTTTATCGACAGGCTATTCGATGGAAACCTACTAACCGGTGAAATCCCACAAAGCCTCAGCCTTGTTAAAACATTGACGGTGTTGTAAGTAGTAGAAAGAGATTTTTCAAAAACATTTTTTATCCTAGTTAACTTCTTCATATATGTTGTTTTCTTTGTGACAGACGCCTTGATAGGAATAGACTAAGTGGAGAAATTCCTCCAAGTCTTAATAATCTCACAAATCTTCAAGAACTGTAAGTGAGCAACTAAAAGATTTGTTCTGTGTTCTCATAGAAAATAAATAAAAAGAGATGAGAGAGTTCTTAAGTTGAATCCATTTTAGGTACTTGTCCGACAACAAATTTACCGGTAGTCTTCCAAGTTTAACCAGCTTGACCAGTCTCTCCACATTGTAAGTTTCTCTATATTATTCTTCCTATAATTTGTTGCTCAATTCCTTCACTCTCAAGCAATCTAAAACCATGATGTGATTGTTTTGTAACAGAGCTGTCAGCAATAACCGATTAACTTCCTCACAAATTTCATCATGGATCTCATTATTACCGACTTCCTTGGCAACATTGTATGAACATCATCTCTCTCTCGCTCTTGATCTCCATGTGTATATACTTGCTAAGAACAAATGGTCTTCTGCTTGGCAGAAGGATGGCAGGGCTCCAACTTCAAGGTCCAATACCAACCTCCCTCTTCAGTCTTCCTGAATTGCAGACTGTGTGAGTAAAACAATAAATGAAACTTTGATTAAGAAGTCACTCAAAGATGTGAAACTTTGACATGTATACTAATTGTGATATTTTTTCTTGACTACTTGCAGTATCCTAAAGCGTAACTGGCTAAACGAAACACTAGACTTCGGTACCAACAAGAGCCAAAACCTAGATTTTGTGGATTTACAATATAATGACATAACAGAGTATATTAAACAACCAGCTAATAAAGGAAGCAGCAGGATAGTAATGTATGTATGGTCACATATCAAAATGACTTACTTCTTTTCTATCAGTTACTTATAAGAGTGTTGATATTTCTACAGCTTGGCAAATAATCCAGTGTGCCCCGAGGTAGGGAACCCACCAAATGAATACTGCATAGAAGTCGAACACAATTCCTCATATTCTTCCCCTAAGAACACATGTGGTCGTTGTAGTGGTGAGGACAGGGAACCCATTCCCACCACGTGCCGTTGTGTGTATCCAATCACAGGAACACTCACTTTTAGGTCACCTTCCTTCTCAGGGTATTCCAACAACGATACATTCGAGAACCTCAGGCTAAACCTAACTGGTTTCTTTGAGAATAGAAATTATACAGTGGATTCTGTGGCCATAAGAAACATAAGAGAAGATGAAGATGATCATTATCTTCTAATAGATCTCTCTCTCTTTCCATATAAACAAGACAGATTTAATGAGACGGGAATGGATAGTGTTATTTCCAGGTTTAGCACACAGACTTATAAGCCTCCTAATACCTTTGGCCCTTACATATTCAAAGCCAATAAGTACAATAAGTTCCCTGCAGGTATGATTAAAAAAAAACGATCATACACAAAATCTAATCTTAGTTCTGTTCTGTATGACTCATTTTGCTCTGCTTATTTTGTAGGAGGTTCAAACTCGTCACACATCATTGGAGCTGTAGTTGGTTCTACTGTTTTTCTGTTAATTCTAATGATAGCTGGGATCTATGCTCTTAAGCAAAAGAGAAGAGCAGAGAAAGCAAATGATCAAATTAATCCTTTTGGTAAGGACGTTTTACTATCAGGGAAGACTGACAAAATACTAATAGCTTTTTTTTTGTATGTTACAGCCAAGTGGGATGCGAATCAGAACAGTGTCGATGCACCACAGCTTATGGGAACAAAAGCATTTACTTTTGAAGAGATGAGGAAATGTGCAAACAACTTTTCAGTGGCAAATGATGTCGGTGGTGGAGGTTATGGCCAAGTATACAAAGGGATTCTTCCTTCTGGTCAACTCATAGCAATTAAAAGAGCTCAACCAGGATCTTTGCAAGGAGCGTTGGAGTTTAAAACTGAGATCGAGCTTCTTTCAAGGGTCCATCATAAAAATGTTGTCAAACTCTTAGGCTTTTGCTTTGATCGAGGAGAACAAATGCTCGTCTACGAGTATATTCCAAATGGTTCTCTTAGAGATAGTCTATCAGGTAATATCAAATCTATATATCCCTTCTTTTGAAAAAATTATTTTGTACTAAACAAGACAAAAATGCAGGGAAAAGTGGGATTAGACTTGATTGGACGAGAAGGCTTAGAATAGCACTTGGTTCAGGGAAGGGTTTGGCTTATCTTCATGAGCTTGCAGATCCTCCAATTATACACAGAGACGTTAAATCAAGTAATGTATTACTTGATGAAAGTTTAACTGCAAAAGTTGCTGATTTTGGCTTATCTCAACTTGTGGAAGATGCTGAGAAAGCTAATGTAACGGCACAAGTGAAGGGAACTATGGTGAGTAGAGAATGAAAATAATCATCCTCTTTTCTTTCTTTATCAAATATATTTTAAACTCTCAATATCTTTTGAATTAGGGCTACTTGGATCCTGAGTACTACATGACGAATCAATTGACAGAGAAGAGCGATGTATATGGGTTTGGGGTTATGATGCTTGAGCTACTGACTGGTAAGATTCCTATAGAGAATGGAAAATATGTGGTGAAAGAGATGAAGATGAAGATGAATAAATCGAAGAACTTGTATGACCTACAAGATTTTCTGGACACTACGATCAGCGCAACGTCCAACAGGAATCTTAAGGGATTTGAAAAGTATGTAGATGTGGCTCTAAGATGCGTAGATCCAGAAGGAGTGAAGAGGCCATCAATGAATGAGGTTGTGAAAGAGATTGAGAACATAATGCAGTATGCAGGATTAAACCCTAACGTAGAATCATATGCGAGTTCAAGAACGTATGATGAAGCAAGCAAAGAATCTGGAGATCTTTATGGAAACAACTCTTTTGAGTATAGTGCAAGTTTCCCAACTACAAACCTCGAACCTCAATGACTGGTTGTGGATTTATTTGCTTGTTTATCCAGATGCTACGTCCAAATGTTATGCTTTCTGCAATTTTACGATTTTACGGTTTTGGCGGAAAAATGCAATTTTATGGTTTTGGCGAGAAAATACGATTTTACGGTTTTGGCGGGAAAATACGATTTTACGGTTTTGGTGGGAAAATGCAATTTTACGGTTTTGGCGGGAAAATACGATTTTACGGTTTTGGCGGGAAAATACGATTTTACGGTTTTGGTGGGAAAATACGATTTTACGATTTTGGCGGGAAAATACGATTTTACGATTTTGGCGGGACAATACGATTTTACGATTTTGGGGGAAAATATGATTTTGCGGCTTTGGCGGAAAATATGATTTTGCGATTTTGGCGGGAAAAAGGAATTTACAATTTTGACGTAAAATAATAGTTAGTGATTTCACAATTTTTAGAGTTTTTTGGTACAATAGGTAAATTTTTAAAAAAAAAATTAAGAAATCTATTGAAAATTAACATTATTAAAAGAGGGTATATTTGTCATTTGTTTTTTGGACTAAATCATCTTCATCCAAATGGGTCTACCAAGTCCATCCAAATGAGTTTCACAAATTAGCCTAAATTTATAAAGTCATTCAGATGGAACATTCAAATGATTCATCCAAATGATCTGTTAATTTGTCAAAAACAAACATCATTTTTCATCTCCATCCAGATAAATCATCTGGATGGAGAAACAAACAGGACCTTAGGCATGTGAGTTTCTGATGTAGAAATTGGTGCAACTCTTGATGTATCATATAAAATGCATAAAAAAAAATTCAAAATACTAAAATGCCCTGATTGTTACTAAACCGTTAGTTAATAATAGTTTAAAACAAGTCATGTTTTATAAAGAACTATCACTTTCAGTCAAAGAAAATCACAAGTTTATGCCTAAACTAGAATTGCATTTTAACGCCAATTTAGCAAACTCACAATTTGATACCATAACTGCGAAATTAATTTGGTGATGCTTGAACTATTGAGCTGTTAAAGTATGAGACAGAGGTAACTGCGTGGTGAGGAGAGGTGTAGAGGAAGATGGATAAATCAAGAAATTTTTGCTTTGTGGCTTTAATGAGTTTGATCTTATAGCTTTCAACCACGGAGATAGAACACCAATGTTATAATACCACAATATGATGAACTTAACATCCATATAAATAAATAGTTACACCAATGTTACATAATTAACATGTTATAAATAAAAAAATCACATTCCCTAAGAGTTAGATGAAATACTAAGAATTATGAAATATTTATTTTCTCTTATTGTAATCTACTTTTTTTTTCTTTTTGCCTTATTGTTATTACCTAAATATGTCTTCCAAATCTTCTTATTCACCTAATCATTTATTATTATTATTTTTAACTATTTGCATGAACAGAAAACTTCCCATTTGAGGAGGGAAAAAATAGTGAGAGATACAACATATAAAACAAACATATAAATGCAGTAGCTAGAAGCCTAGAATGATAAATCCAATGTTTTTACATGATATATTGCCCCTTCTAATAGATTAAGGTTTATTACTTTATTTAGAGAGTAGAAAAGAGGGAGGAGTAATTGCCTCTTAATTACGATCACTTCACTCTTTTGGAAAAATATGTTTACAAACAAAAAGAAGGAGACAAAGAAAGAGAGAGCTAAGGAGGAGGAAAAGAGGGTAGATAAGCTTGAGCAACCTTTCTAAGGTTATCAATTATCATTACTAACTTTGTGTTTAGTCTGTTCACAAAACACTTTGGCAACCATCCTGCAGGATCCAACTGTAAAAAAAGCAAAACAATGAAACATCTATTAACGAAAAGACAAAAAGAAAAAGAAAAGGAAAGAAGAAAAAGGAGGAAAGTTTAAAAGACCTGAACAACATAAGTAATCATGCAAGAGGTATCTTCAAGCTTCTCCAAAACCCAACCCGACTCAACCAAAAACCCTCTAATATAATTGTTTTTCTTTTTCTCTGTTGGCTCCAATCCTTCTGCCATCTCCTTTGGTAGCGACGCAACCGCCACCACGAGAGTACCGTCTTGCATGGTCTCACGTCTTTCGTAGATAATGAACTCTCTGTTCCTAAAGAGCGGTTTCGAGTTTTCGCCAAACCTTAAACGGATTACGCTCAGATTTTCATCTATGTCTCTAATGTGTGTTGCCTCCACCAGGTCGCCTTCCCATTGCTGTCATTTTTCTCCAATAATCATTATTATTTTAACAAACTCCAATTATTAATGAAGTGGGTGATAAACCTACCATGTGTTAATATTTTAATTAAAGCAAAACGAAAAACACCTACCATGTGTTAAATAAAAAATACTATCACAGAAATTTTAAGAACTAATCGATCGGATGTATAATTCTAATAAATTTATTGAGTAACTAATTTATTTTATGTAACAAAAATAATAATGTATTTTACAGTATTATATTACACACTTATCTTTCACCTCTACTAAAAAAAAAGTTTTTATGTATCATTTTCCACATATTTTATTGAGATGTGAAAAATGTAAATCTGTAAATCCTACATTTAACTTAGCTAACATAATGATGTGAAAATATATTATTGAGTTAATGTCTCTCTTAGCATTGTTTTTATTTGAGGATATGCAAAGTAGCATATTGTAAGGAAGCACTAAGAAATAATTACCTTGGCCGCGTCTATCGCATTTGCAACCGTGATGAACTGCTCTGGGGAGACTGATGTGAGGATCCTGCGGCTTCGAAACGCGTGTAGCGATCCCGAGTCGCGTTTTGAAATCTCGACACCGTTCGAGTCATGCCTCACCATCTTCCACCCATTGGAAGCGTTCCCAAAGCGTCCGGCCTCAGAGGAAGATAAGAGCTCTTGGATGCAGCTCTCACTCGCGAACCTCACGTACCTTCTCAGCGACTCCTCGCTCACCGACCTAACAATGTAGCATTTCTTTTAATTAAGCCACAACATAGAAACATATTATTTGGAACATAGATGTTACGTACCAGGAGCGGCTGGAGGGGACTGGACCGTTCATGATGTGTAGAAGAGATTGAAGAATCCGAAGGTATGAAGACTTATGATGTGGTTGCTCTGCATTTTTAAGTCATGGATTTGGTTAAGAAAGAAAGAATGAGAGAGAGAGAAAGAGACAGAGTTGAAAGCAGAATAGTGGGTAAGTGGGACAAGAAGGTAGAGATGGCACATGCAACGACTAGTGGGAACTGAAATCATTATACATCTTCCTCTTACTCAAATCATTCTTGAAAATTACAATTTTAATTATATACATATTAATATATGCGTGTGTAATTCTCAAGTTGAAATTCTTTATGAATGTTATTTTCATTTTTCTGAATATCTAAGAGATTTCGGATCCTAGGGACATACATTCCTTTGGACCGAAACTAGCATTTCAAGGAAACACGACTTTTCATTCATTTGGCGGGATCATACGTTACTGGACCAAGTGCTACTCGGTGAATGATAATGTTTATAAGTACTTCACGTTGATTTATGGGTCCTTTAATTTGGTACTCAACACATCTTCCTTATATGTATATAGTTATTATTTATTTATTTTAATAACTTTTTCACTTTAAGACTCCTTTTTCGTTGGTAAACAACTTGAATTAGACATTTAGACTCCTTTATATCATCGACCTATAACTATGCCAGACTATTGATAAAAAGTTAAATTTTTAGTTCAGTAAAATTTCTCATATATTGTTTGAGTGAAAATTGTTCATGAATAGTTTTGTGTAAATTCGATTGTATTTATATATAGTTTACGCGTCTCTCAACATTATATACATATCATGGTTGTTTAGTTTAGATTTTTTTTTATTTTTTTTTTGAAAATGATGTGCTCATAGTTTGTTTCGTGAAAAACCATGTACTTTTTTGATAAGCTAAAACAATTTCGATTATTAATTCATAAGTTTGAGATTGTTACTAGATTAATATTAATATTTTTTCGTTATACTTTACCGTCGATAAAAACTTTTATTTCCTTTCATAATTCAATATGCATTTCTTTATTACAATGATTCAATATGCATGCATTTGCCGTAAAACTTTTGTTTTATAAGTAATTTTTATGATATATTTATTTGAAAAGTTATCTGTCTAATTAACAACTTCTGACTATCTCCAAAATATATGCGGTATATAAAATCAACTACTTTATTTTACTTATTTAACACCACATTACCCGCCAAGTTTAATAATATGTAAACTTATTTAAAATTAATAGCTAAGTTACGAACGTATAATTAATAATTGTAATATGTAAGCTATATGAAATAACTTATATAAAAAAATAATCATATACTATTGAACTCAAGAAAATCCAAAAGACATTATCGGAATCAGTAATGTTTGTTTCCTCGGGTCTAGATTTGGACTGCCTCTGCTGGTTTTCACGTGCTTGCTGCTGCAAATCCGATTATAGAGGATACACAAACACAACCATACCGTTTTTTCCCTCATTATTTTAAAAGTTATATATTGATTATTAATTATATCTCATAACAGGTCGGTATATTATATAAATTACTCATGAATCATGATTCCCCACCGGCCAACACCATCTAGTTTATTATTCTTTGTATTATTTAGCGAGATCGAGAGAATTAACAATGATGATATTATTGGAATATATCTCATTTTAAAATAAAAAGTCATCGAAAGAATACCTACTTTTTGTTTATGTGCCTCTCATCCCCGGCCAATCCAAATCATTAGCCTTCGACTTAAATTATAAAATGTTCTAATTTTTGTTTTCTTAATCTTTTTGTTGTTTTATAGAGAAAAAATGCGTCTTCTTCTCTACGTTTGAAGTTACAAACTTACAATGTTCCTTCTTCTTTTTGTCGTCAAAGAAGGTAAATTCATTAGATAAGTATTTACAAAGTTTGTTCCAAGATACTACGGATTACATTGAGTATAAGCTCTTTTTGTTAAGGTATATGGATGCTATTGACTAAGTTTACACTTCTAGTGAGATAGAGGAAGTTAAAATCATGCATTAACTACATCTAAAAGATGTCACATACATATGTTGAGAGGTAATGATGTCAACATTCTTCTTTGTAGTCGCTGCTTTTTCTACTTTGTATCATTTCATATAGTATAAAATTAGGTTGTAGAGCCCCAACATAATGTTACTTGAGTATATCCTAGGCTCCGAAGTTGGTGCACTACCATTCTTAAGCTTAGAGTTTAGCTTTCAATGGGGAGTGAATCGGTTCCACTTGCATCATATATATACTTTAAAAAGATGTGTTCACTTCCTCCTATGAAGCGACAAACCGATGCCAACATTTTGATCTGGAGATTTCCAGGATGCGTCAACAAATCAGACAATAAAACTAATTACTCATTAGAGCTTATAGCTAGCCCTAGAGACGCCATTAAAATGTTAGCGGGTGCAAATTGCTAGAACAAGAAATCAAACTTGGTACCTCATGGATTATTAGGGTGTATGTCAAACCATTTTGCCACTTTGAATACTTTGGCTAGTGTAAAACAGTATTTATATTACTAGGTGCAAGTGCCCCCACATTACTCAAAAGTGGGTCTAGTCCACCCATAAATAACAGATTATAGTATGTTTTAGATTTTTTTTTGTTCATAATATCTGATGTTTCGAAAAAACAATTCAAGTTTCTATGCAAAAATATTAAATTAAACAGCTATATGATTGTTTATATTCTGCAATAAATTATATCATTGGTCAAAATATTTTTAATAGATATTAATTTATGTTTTAATGTTAAAAAACTCAAAATAATTATTTTCTTAAACTTTGTGCCTTAATCTAAAACATCTATATTTTTGAAACAGAGTAGTCTTTTTAGAATTGGAGTTCTTTTGAGATAACTTGGTTTCTGATGGTATCTAATATACTAATTCACTAACAAACAATAAGTATTCCCCTTTCTGCCTAAGTTCGGCTACATTATAGCTTTTTCTTTTCATCAAATCCTGATCCTTAGCTTCTTACCAAAACAAATCCTGATTCTTAGCTACACACAATACAATACTCTAATTCCATCCACTAATTTGATACATGAATTTTTATATATTATTTTGTTACCCTTTATATCAAAAGCCATAAAGGGACAATTCTTAATCAGTTTTAAGACGTTAAAAAAAAAAAGTAATATAAAATAGATTTTTAGTCAAAAGTCCTATGCCACAAATGTCTTATATAATTTGATTCCTTGCTGGTGAGAGTCACAAAACCCAACAGACTTCACACTTTCACTTTCATTCGCTTTTTCTTCTCTATTACTGCAATCACTTGTTCACGATAATGGCGGACCTCTCCTCTGTCGATGAGTTCCTGAATCAGTGCAAACAATCCGGCGACGCAGCTTATGGCGCCTTGCGATCGGTCTTGGAGCGGCTCGAGGATCCGAATACTCGATCTAAGGCTCGGATCTTCTTGTCTGACATCTACAAACGCGTCGGATCTTCTGAGACGTCTCTCCAAACCTACCATTTTCATATCCAGGACATCTATCTCGATCAATACGAAGGTAACATCATCGATCCGATTCTTTGTTGTTCCTCTTTCACGATCCTTGAGAATTGTTCTGTGATTATTTGTCAAATGGATTTGATTCAGCTGATTATACTGATTTGGTGATTCCCTGTGTGTAATCTCGCCGATCTTACGTTACTTTGTTTAGTTGACTTCATGATCGATTAAAATGATCTGATTTCTGGCTTCTTTTGCTTGATTTCCCGGAGAATTGGGATGATTCCGGTATCAATCTGCGCTTTTGTTTACTGGAATCGCCGAGTACTCGAAAAACACGTCTGCTTGATTGTCTAATGAATAGGCTACGGATATAGAAATTTAGCTTTTCGAGATCTTTTGTCGTTTTCTTAGGATTTTAGTGACATAGTGAAGAACTACACATTTCACTTCTTTTTCTTTTTGCATCCTTTTACTACTTTTGTTATCTGTCATTCTCATTAGTTTCCAAAATGTGTCACATGTGTCATATACCACCTTCTTAGCATTGGAAAAAACTGATCATGGTTTAAGGTTTGAATTCCAGACTTTTGGGAAACCATATGAGCTTTAGGTTTTACAAATTCAATACTGACACTGATATTTTTTTCTTATATGATTTGTGATCGTATTTTTAGAACAGTAAATTTATCCATAGCAGAAATTTTTACAAAACGTTCTGTTGCTATGAGCCGTATTGACAGAGAGGCATGATCATCAGGAGTTTAAGTTAAAATTGTTTTGGATGGTCCTTTTTTCTTTCTAGGAACTTCTTGCAATATATCTCTAACATCCCATTGCTGCAGATATTGGCTACCTTATGTTCAGGAAACCATTCTTGTATCAGACACCAACATATCTTTATATTTTTTTCTATAGGCTTTCAGTCCAGGAAAAAGTTAACCATGATGGTCATTCCTAGTATTTTTATTCCAGAAGACTGGTCATTTACATTTTATGAAGGACTTAACAGACATCCTGACACCATCTTTAAGGATAAGACTGTTTCTGAACTTGGCTGTGGGAATGGATGGATATCAATAGCCATTGCTGCTAAGTGGTTGCCTTCAAAGGTCAGTATATGTTATATGGCTTTTTAGAAGTATGGACCACTACTGAAGCTTTATATTTGGGTCAGACAAGTACATGTTCTCGTCTTAGTAAAGTGGGAAATAACTGTAATAATGTCATCTTTTAGTGTGGTTATTATTTTCACTTTAGATATTGCCCCTCATATCTACCCTGGAAATGCTTCAAGTTAATTTTTGGTCCTTCACAGTTAGCATACAGGCGTCAAGCATATAACTACACAATTACGTGTTTTGCAGGTATATGGGCTTGATATTAATCCTAGAGCTGTGAAAATTTCTTGGATAAATTTGTACCTAAACGCTCTTGATGATAATGGCGAACCAGTCTATGACGAAGAGAAGAAAACTTTATTGGACAGAGTGGAATTCTATGAATCTGATTTGCTTGGTTATTGTAGAGATAATAAAATTCAGTTAGAAAGAATTGTAGGATGCATACCTCAGGTAGTTTGTCCTTCTGGTCTCTAATAACTTATATGTGTAGGATTTCAATCTCCGAAAAACTGACGTTTTCCTTTTATGCATGCTTCCTTGTATCTTATGCTCTTGTGGCAGATTCTTAATCCAAACCCAGAAGCTATGTCTAAGCTGATCACAGAAAATGCAAGTGAGGAATTTCTCCATTCGCTGAGTAACTATTGTGCCCTTCAGGTAAGGGAATTTTTTTCCCAGCAAAAATACTCTGAAGGTATCATTAGTATGTTAGAAAGCTAGTTCCTAGAACTCTTCTGGTGCGTCCCAATTTCATGTTATATCATTCAATTGTCTAATCTATGATACCTCTTTTCTTCCTTCTCTATCAAACATCATGTGAAATCTCACATTGAGCTTTTTGCGAGTATGATTGAGCCAGTCATATGCATGCCTGACATATCGCATTTTCAACCTAAATGTTGCATGTTTGTGATGAGTATTTACATAAGAAAACTTTTTTCTCCTCTGTAAAATCCATAGCATCCTCTCTGTTTTCTGTTGCCAGCGTTGACACATTCTCTTGCTTAATTTACTCTAAAAGGTGTAAATGATAGACCAGGTACTGGAAACTTTGTTAAAGTGGATGCTCTACCTGTGCCTGATGAAATTTGTATCCATATTCAGGGTTTTGTTGAAGATCAGTTTGGCTTAGGTTTGATTGCCAGAGCAGTTGAAGAAGGAATATCTGTCATCAAACCTGCAGGGATTATGATATTTAACATGGGTGGTCGTCCTGGGCAAGGTGTCTGTAGACGCTTGTTTGAGCGGCGAGGAGTCCGTGTTACACAGATGTGGCAGACTAAAATACTTCAGGTAAGAATTTTTTCTTTAAAGTCGGAAAGATTATGCTCCTCCACAATGGCCACTTGACATGTGTTTTCACAGGCTGCAGATACTGATATCTCAGCATTAGTTGAAATTGAGAGGAGCAGCCCTCATCGTTTTGAGTTCTTTATGGGACTTTCTGGAGACCAACCAATTTGTGCTCGAACAGCATGGGCCTATGGGAAGGCTGGTGGCCGAATCTCCCATGCTTTATCGGTTTATAGTTGTCAGATTCGCCAACCAAATCTGGTGGGTAGATAAAGAAGCTTTCATTTACTTAATGTGTTTATCTTACCATGAACAACAAAGTAGTCAATTAAGTTGGTTGTGATTGACAGGTTAAGATAATCTTTGACTTCTTGAAAAATGGATTCCAAGAAATCAGTAATTCACTGGATTTATCTTTTGAAGATGAAACTGTTGCTGATGAGAAGATTCCATTCCTAGCCTATCTTGCTAGTGTCTTGAAAAATAGCTCCTATTTCCCGTTTGAACCTCCAGCTGGCAGCAAAAGATTCTGCAGTCTAATTGCAGGCTTTATGAGGACATACCACCGTATACCAATTAATCAGGATGTAAGACTATTCTCTATCTATGTTTTTGACAGTTTTCTTAGAGTTTCCAGGCAATTACTTATTCAGACTCATAATGTATTTCCACTATAACTGATGATATACGAAACTCAGGGGCACTAAAAATTGTTCAAAATCTCGTGGATTGAAAAAGAATGGACACTTGAAACTTCTGGACTCATAAAATGTCTAGCACTGTAATTTTTCTTTCATGCAAAACCTTCCGATCATATCTGAGTATGCTTCTTTTTGTTTGCAAGAACATTGTCGTGTTTCCATCAAGGGCTGTGGCAATCGAGAGTGCATTTCGTTTATTCTCTCCTCGACTTGCAATTGTTGATGAGCATTTAACTCGACAACTTCCGAGGAGCTGGCTAACCTCTTTAGCCATTGAGGTAAATTTCTTATATCCATATCTAGTAGTTTTACATTATCCATATCTAGTAGTTTTACATTATTTTGGACCAAAATGGTGCAATTGATGTTGTGTACGCGCTTATGCCCAATTTGATGCTGTTATGATGCTTTTGAAGGTGTCTCCTAGTGTTATGAGTGGGTATATCTTCAAGCGGGAATTCGACATAAATAATTGTTACTGAAGTAGGTGAAAATTAACAAGTCTGAAAATGAACAACATAATCAGTCATTGAATATAGAAGTTGGGGAGACAGTAATTCAAGTGAGAAGGAATTTAGTAGCTAGATTCAAAAGATAATTAGAATCTCATAGATGGTGTAGAGAGTTATGTATGTACCTACAAATGAGATGCAAAAGCTCCTAGTTTTTGAGGCTTTGTTTTTATTCCATCCATATTATACTAGGATTCAAAATTTGTGACCTGTGCTGCGAGAAAGAATAATTGTTGGTTCGTATATTCTTCTACTAATATAAATTTACTTAGTATTGTAAATTTTTAACAGATCAAATTTCTGCAATAAATATCATTTTACTTGATGCTGCTGTGAATTTACTGTGTCTCTCTCTCAAGTTAATTGTTTGCGATGTGCTTAACCGGAAACGTTTTAATCGTAGGACACTAGCATGGATAAATCAGATGATCAAATCACAGTCATCGAATCCCCGCACCAATCTGATCTGATGATAGAACTCATTAAGAAACTAAAGCCACAGGTGGTGGTTACTGGAATGGCTCCATTTGAGGTCATTACCAGTTCATCGTTTTTGCACCTTTTGGAAGTGACAAAAGAAATTGGATGTCGACTTTTCTTGGATATATCTGATCACTTTGAGTTGTCTAGCCTTCCTGCATCCAATGGGGTACTAAAATATCTCGCTGAAAATCAACTACCTTCTCATGCAGCAATTATCTGCGGTCTGGTAAAGAATAAGGTAAAGATTTCGACCAACCACATTGGTGACGAGTATGCATTATGTTGTATCTCATTTAATTGAGATCTAACTAACTCTGAGATCAATTCATGATCTTAACGTTGTGTCATGTGCGTTCAACAGGTCTATTCGGATTTAGAAGTAGCCTTTGTCATTACAGAAGTGGATGCCATTGCTAAAGCCCTGTCCAAAACTGTGGAAGTCTTAGAAGGTCATACTGCTATTATCAGTCAATACTACTATGGTTGCCTTTTCCATGAGCTTTTGGCTTTCCAGCTTGCTGATCGCCATGCCCCGGCTGAGGTATGTAGTTTAATCTATTCTAACATACGTGTTAGATTTTTTTTCAGAGTTAAGTTAAAAATTAACATTCGTGTTAGACTTGCATATTAGTATTCCTTAAAAAAAAGAGGCCGGCTGAAAAAAGACATGTGGTATTCTTGGAAAAGACATTTAGTGATTTGTTTTCATGACACCCTAAACCTCATAATCCCGGACCGATAGGAGTAACAAAAAAAAAAAATATAGATTAAGCTCGCTTGTAGAACAAAGTTAAACCAATGTGTATATCGTAAGGCTGGAAACTCTACTCAGTTCTCTATTATGTGGCTTGTAGAGGGAAAGTGAGAAAGCAAAGTCTGAAGAGATCATTGGATTTTCAAGCTCAGCAGTCTCTATTCTAAAAGATGCTGAGCTTTCAGTCACTGAGATTGACGAAACTTCTCTAATCCACATGGATGTTGATCAAAGTTTCTTGCAAATTCCACAATCTGTTAAGGCTGCAATCTTTGAAAGTTTTGTGAGGCAGAACATATCTGAAGCGGAAGTTGATATCAACCCAAGTATTAAGCAGTTTGTGTGGAGTAATTATGGGTTTCCAACCAAAAGCAGCACAGGCTTTGTATATGCTGATGGCTCACTAGCACTATTCAATAAACTGGTAATTTGTTGTGCTCAAGAAGGTGGAACGCTTTGTTTACCTGCTGGTACAAATGGAAATTATGTTGCTGCTGCCAAATTTTTAAAAGCTAATGTCGTGAATATCCCTACCGAGTCTAGTGATGGCTTTAAGCTGACAGAAAAGACTCTAACGAAAGCACTCGAGTCTGTGAAGAAGCCGTGGGTTTGTATATCTGGACCAACGGTTAGCCCTACAGGCTTGGTGTACAGCAATGAGGAGATGGATATACTGTTGTCTACTTGTGCTAAGTTTGGAGCAAAGGTCATCATCGATACTTCATTCTCGGGATTAGAATACAGTGCAACTAGCTGGGATTTGAAGAACGCTTTGTCGAAAATGGATTCTTCCTTATCAGTTTCGCTGCTTGGATGTCTCTCTTTGAATTTGCTCAGTGGAGCTATTAAACTCGGGTTTCTAGTTTTGGATCAGTCTCTCATCGATGCCTTCCATACCCTCCCAGGCCTGAGCAAACCGCACAGCACTGTGAAATATGCCGCTAAGAAAATGTTGGCTTTGAAGGAAGAGAAAGCAAGTGACTTTCTGGATGCCGTTTCTGAAACCATTAAAACCTTGGAAGGCAGATCCAGACGCTTAAAAGAGGTACTCATTTCTGCCTATACTCCCTTTTGCATTATCATCAGAGCTCAGATTGTCTTAGATTGTTTGCAAATAACAAATGAATATTTCAAATGGTTAAAGCTGTGGGAAAGGCTTTAGTGGTACCGCTCAGGTCTTTTTGAATCTCATGTTGTTAACAATATTGCAGCAGAGGGGTAAATGGAGTAAATGTTGATCGCATAATCGCATGATGTTAGGTTGTTGATCTTCCTTTTTAAATTATTGGAACAGGTACTACAGAACTCTGGTTGGGAGGTTATCCAACCCTCAGCTGGAATCTCAATGGTGGCAAAGCCAAAAGCTTATCTCAACAAAAAAGTAAAGCTGAAAGCAGGAGATGGACAGGAAATCGTCGAGCTTACGGATTCAAATATGAGGGATGTGTTCCTCAGCCATACCGGTGTTTGCTTAAACAGCGGTTCCTGGACTGGAATCCCTGGTTACTGCCGGTTTTCATTTGCATTGGAAGATAGTGAGTTTGACAAGGCTATTGAATCGATAGCTCAGTTTAAAAGCGTCCTTGCTAACTGAAACGTGCCAGTTTCATTTACGATGTCATCAACTTGAACTAAAGGGCATTGTGCATTGCTGGTTCTGAGACTTAACACGTCGCTCTTCTTCTGCGTTCCTTTGTTCTGTTGTTTCTAAATAACTCGCTTCCCGTTTCTTGGTCAGCCCCATAACGGGTTTACTTTTTGGAAGTATGATATTTTCATGCTAATAAAGGAGTCATAAAACTTTGAATAAGTCTTATATTTTAATGTGAATAAGTCTCCTTGTTTCTATGATGTTTTTTTCTTTTATGTTCGATCTTGGGCTCTCTATGATGTTCCAGAAAAAAAGAATGTGTTCCAGAAAAGATATCAAATAAGTATCTCAAAATGAATCCAAAGCTAAATGGTTTTTGACACCTCTACCAATTCATACATTCTAGATCTGGTACTATGTATGTTTCGTGAACCCAAAGTTTCTGACTTTCTGTTTATGAACCTGTGTAACAATCATGATGTGAGAATTGGTACACAAAGAAGATTCATCTGTTAAATTACACCAGTGGCATTCTCACAATTTACAAAAGCTACATATCGTTCTATTTTTTACAGCCTGGTTAATAAAACGTGTACCAACCAAAACCTGTTTTTTTCTTCATGAAACCAAGACAGCAAAATTTAGAGTGTGACAGTGAAATAACTATAAAAGCCGATTCAGGTCGATGACCAGTCTCAACAGGCGATGTTTACTCCCCCTCCTTCACATGACATAACCTAGCCCGGCCAGGATTAAGCAGAGATTCTGACATTCTCCAACCCTATCAAAATGGAATTTTCAGATGCACACTCGATTAAATAACTTAAAAAGGATATAACAGGTTTCTCCCAAGTTACCTGTTCTGCAGCCCTGCTTTTGAAGACGCCATATGATGTGGAAACCATTTCACACGACTCAGCAATACGAGACTCGAGCTCATATTCCGTAGGAGCAAACGCAGGATCTAATTGCTCCACCGATCTTGGGTTACCATCTTTTGATTGATTCATGAAATGAAGAAGCACATGTGCCTGTGATATATGATCATGTAACCGAATGAGAAAATTTAGGCCAAAATTACTTCGTCTCAACAGAATAGTAATTAAACAGATACAAAATCATCCTACATGAAATGCTGCTTTGAGAATGTCATCTGAGTTAGCCTGATGTTTGAGCAGTGCATAGACTTTACCCTTGGTAGGGCTGTACGTTACCATGTATCTTTCTTTCTGCCATTAGTAAAGAGAATAAAGTCAATTACAGTATCAAGATAAAGCGGTCAAGGCTTGATATTAAGGGAAAAAACACATACATCGAAAAAAGGCTTTACAGCCATATACGTGCTGGGGTCTTGGAATGCATCCTTAAATCTGGCTCCTGTCAAATTGTATGAAAAACCTAATCAGTAAGGGTAATGAAAAAGGAATATAATTTATATGGAATGCTTGATAACACATACCAAGCATCACTGGCCGATCATCCACCCATGGAAAAGTGAATATCTTTTCTTGGATATTACCTTCCTGCAATGAGGGAACCCGCCCTGCAGATAGATGGAAAGTTCAATCTGTGAAGTTTGAATATGACAAACCTCAAAAGGGGTGGGAAATCAGAGCTCTAGGAGCACACTCAAGTGCATGCTAGCAAAGTGACATAGCTTACCCGTCTTAAGAAAGGACTCCACTGCTACTGTAAATCTAGCACGGTTTAGTGTATGCAATACTACAGATCTAACCTGTAAAGGACACAGCCACGTTTTTTGAGCAATAAATCAAGAGAACCCCAAGTACATAAAAAGAGATATACTTGAAACAGAGCTGGATTCTACCTCTTGGTACGAGCTCATGAGATAGCCACATGATAGAAGACCAAATGTTGTGACCAACGAAGGATTTCTTTTTGATATCAGGATGCTAAACCCAGTTCCCATCTTCACATAGAAAATAATAAAAACAAATGAAAATTTTAGAGCTCAAAAAGAGATCAAACAGAATCTATTTCGACCCTTAAGCAACAAGTAGCAAACTAGCAATGTAGCCACCTTTAGTTCAAATTTAATTCCGCTTGACAGATTAAACCAACAAAACACCCAAGAAACAATGAAAACTAATGTTGAAAAAGGGTCATACCAGATCTGCAATATTACCAACACACTCTCCTTTAGCAGTTACGTCTCCTATGTTTTCTCCTTTAGCAAAGGCTTTATAGATCGGTGTACGAGTAGACGTTGATGTTACTGCTGCAACATTCTGTGATAAAACAAATGATTGATACAAAAACAAAAATCAAAGACCAACAATAACATTGAAATCGAATAGCAATTATGAGTGATAAAAGATGATAAAACTACCTTAACAACATTAGCAGCACAAGCCAGTGGAAGAAAAAGATGTGGAACTGCAGCCGTCGCCAACTCTACACCAGCACCGAGCTCCATCAATAGATCACCAGCAAACCGTAACTGCAAGCCAAAGTGAGTTTAAACGTGAGAGAGAGAGTCAACCATCGCATTTGTTAAGTAATGGAATAAGTACCTGTTTCAAATCATAATCAAATTTCTTTCCCTGCCTCGCAAAAAGCATTTTCCCAACACGCCCAGCACCATCCTACAAGAATTACATTGATATTCAACAATGAGTGAGTAAGCCATGTTTTAAAGGATTGTTATACATGCATGATGCATGAAAGGATATACGAGAAAGGAAAACCTTGAGAATCCAATTGATGGCAACAGCAGCAGAAGCAGAACTGTTTCTTGAAGCTCCAACAGAATTAAGAAGAGTTTGAGTAGTAAACACACCCATAGCTCCACCAAAGAAATGCTACACAGTCAAAAAGATCAATCATTTACACTGAATTCTAAAAAAAAACTTTTAGAGAGTAACGAAACATACTTTCAAAGCTCTCCAAGTCATATAAGGAACATAAGACTCATTAACACTCCCAGGAAAGCCTTCAGGTACAACGTAAGATCTAAGAAACGAACCCACTTCCTGTAACAAATCACCAAAAACAAAAATTGAACACATTTCACATATTTAGGAAAATTCAAAAAAAGAGTTCATCAATGGAACAAGGCATACATCAAAAGGAGTCTGAGGAGACTCCAAGCTAATAGCACGAACTGAATTCTTCTTGAATCTCCCAGAACCATCGCTCTCAGCGACATACTTAAACCGACGGCCATCGATTTCTTCGCAACAGATCAATCTCAGAGTCGAATGAAGAAATTGAGAATCTGGAGGTGGAGGAGAGTGAGGAGGGAGATCATCAACGGGAGGAGAAGCGAGAGAGGCGCTGATTCGGAGAGTTTCACGGGAAAGGAGACGGACGGAGTCGGAGGCAATAGTGTCAGGTGGAGAATGGTGTGTGAGCTTGACGCTTGGCATTGTTGTTGTTGTAAATCTAATGAAGGATCGATGAAGAAGGGATTTTAATGGAGTGTCTCTCCGGCGGAGGAAACGAGGGAAGCTCTGTAGAAGAAGAAGCGAAACCAGTTGTTCCACAAACAAATTCACCTCCAATATTTTATTATTATATTTATCTCTTCTTTTATTCTTTTTAGTCCCACAGTGTATATCTGACAAAATAAAATAAAAATTCTGATCAAACTAGACATTTAAAATACTTTAAGTTACTTTCTCACCAAAAAAATAAAATATTTTAAGCTACATAATAGAAATAATCTATTGAATAAATTGTTGTGTTTTGCACCCTGATAATTCGATTTTTGTAACGAGGCAAATTTTGTTAATTAAATATCAGATTCAGCTCATAACATGTGAATGGTAAGTAAGCTGAAATCAAAATGTTCAGTAATGTAGTCTGATTGTGCCTCCTCCCACGTGATTATAGACTACTATCACTTGGAATTATCATTGGAAAAGTCATTACCTGAAATCTACCATAGAGCTATCAACATCACATCTTCCTTGCCATGTTTTATACATTCTGAGGCTCCGAATGGTGACTGCGTTTTGCGGTGCGGAAGAAGTGCGGTGCGGTTCAAATAGGAACGAAAATACATAGATACATATGTATATGTAAAGATTTTGATACTGTTACAGCACTGTTGCGATACGGTTTTGGTTACCATTCACAGCCTGAGTATCACCACCTACTTTTGTTTGTCATCTGTCAAAACATGAATCTCAAACATGTAGAGAAGCAAAGGAGGTGTTTGCATCAATGGCGAGGGATGACTCTAGCATCTCTAAGCCTCATTCGCGAATGATTATTGCCTTATCGGGCATGCGTGGCCAAATTACCAAGCCTTTAAGGGTCCATGTGGTAGGTAACCGTCCTTACCCATTATTCAAACTTTTGTACATCCCAAGATCCGACCCACCGTACCAAGAATTAGACTAGGAGTTTACACAACACGATTTACTTAAAACTAATTTACGCTATGAACTACATGATTCGAGTAGGAAATACAAAAAGTGAATCGTAAGATATCTCATTCAAGTTTGCTACATCTGATCCAATACCAAAACAGAAAGAGAGTGTATCATAGAGAAGAAAGATCAACACTCTCTTCAATATTTTAACCCAAAGAATGCATCCATTGAGAGAGAGAGAGGACCAATACAAGAAAACAAACATGTCAACTCAACAACATTTACACGCCCCCAAAATCATCTCATCAACAACTGGAGACTCTACAAAATAGAAAGCTTTTGGAAAAGCAGAGCTGAAAAGAGAAGATCAAAAGTTATTGACCATTCACCTTCTTAACAAATGTAAGATGGGTTTGGTTTCAATAGCTGCCATGAGATCTCGCTGATGAAACAGACTGAGCTGACACTGAAGCAGTCGGACTGTGGACATCCCCGTTGTTGCCCTTTGTCTTGCCACTCAATCTTTCCATCGCATCCACACATATGTCATTGAACCAATCGTCTTCTGGCAGCTCACTGCACATCATTCACAACCACATTTTAATCATTTATACTTACCATAAAGGCTAAAACATTGCAAAACACCCTCAAAACCGATGTACCTATATGGATCTATCCCTGTTGCGGTGAAAGCTGCTAAGGCTTTAGATATTATCTCATTAGTTCCCCTGTGCAAATTCCTCGATAGGTAGCGACCTTGGGATGCAAAGCATATGACAAACTTCATGTCCAAATACAGCTGTGACAGATGCAGGTTGTTTGTTAACAAAGGTACACAACAATTTCGATGCTCGCTGAATATACATATACAGAAGCAAGAATGAGTGTACAAACCTGCCGTAGGCCAAGAGGTCCCAAAGGTCGAGGACCTTCCTCAATGTCATCCCAAAAGCTCTGGTCTCCAGAAAGCCATAAGATCACAGTCTCTGTTAATCGCATCAACAAAGATATGGCGAATCTTTCTCTTCCTACAAACATATCTGCTGCTAGACTTGCCATCCTGTTAAGTTTGGCAAAAAGTTCCTGTTTTCCAACGACGCAACACCCAAAGTATAAGAATATTAAGCTAAAAAAGACAGAAAAAAATCATGTTCTTGAAGTGGACAGTAGACTATGACAAACATGGATTCAACTCTACAGTATCCAATCTGCCGATAAGAGTTCCCAAGTGACTACACATCTGGGTACAGTACTTCATAAAGGCTAACTGGACTGATGGAAATGAAACAACAACTACCTGGAATATCAGAGATGGAAAGAAGTCCACATCCTCGCCATTTTCATCTATGTTTACGTACATATCCGCAGACAGATGGCTATCTCCTTCCTCAGTAAAAATGAGATCCAAGGCATGCTGGCGACAAAACGCATCTTTTAACTTGTCAACAGTACTAAGTAAACGCCTCTTCCATTCTCGTTGTTCAGGATTACGATTTTGTCTGTCCAAAGGTCTCCTTAGGTCGTCTGTCCTCTGACCAGTCTGATCAAGAGAGAGTTTCATGGCAGCACGTGGAAGTAATTCATCCGCTAGCAATGATGCATTTGCGAGTAATGCAAGTTGGTTTGCCTCCGTCTCAGCCATTTGGACAATCTTATTACATGAACTTTCAAAATTTGGATCTTCTTCTTCTATCGAACCAGGAAGTGCTCTTACCAGCACATCTACATATGAGTTAAACACCCGAAACAGACCTTCCAGAGCTTTACTTCCCAATTGCATACTTAGCAGAGGTCCTACGTCCTCAAAGAAGTCCTGCAACAAAATACCATTATCAAAAGGATCTACTTGACAAATACATCCAAAGTTCATGACAGTCCACTTGGGAATCCTCTGCCTATCAGAGCAGCTAAGACAGAATTGGTACTGCCTAGAGTTTATAATAACTTTTCAGTGGGAACGCGAGTGCAAGTTCTAATCAATCGTCATCAACGATGGCTAGTCAATTTTACAGCTGATGTGTAAACTCATATTATAAGCAATTTTCATGGGATACTGGCATATCTAAGAGACACACCAGACGTCTAAGAGTGAAAAATATTTCATTTTTCTAGGCATGTCTGCATTTCCTAAGCACTTTATTTTTCTAGCACAACTTTAGAAAAAGGCTGAAAATTTCGGAGAAAAGTGTTTGTCAAGATAGTCTACCTGGACCATGAGATTAAACCGGTGGGCACTGGATGTAAGCTTATTCTGAAATGCTGTACTAGCATGACGACTACCAGCAGGAGGACTTGTCAGTACCCAATCATCTGCAGCAGCCATAGCTGCAGTGTTTTCTTCAATTCGCTTAAGATTTGCCTCCAATGCCTGTTCCACAATAGGCTTAAAGTGCTTTAAAAGCACTGGGCAAAGGGACAAACCACGAGCTTCCAACAAAGAACAATGCCCAAGAGCTATCTGTGCACACTCTGCGGCAGCTCTTAGTCCTCCCGCTGCTGCAGAAGAAGCTAATGCATGCCTTTTAACAAGAAGGGAAAACGCCTCTGTTTGCTTAGTAGCCCAAGTCACAAGTTCAGAACTATATGCTGGCTCTTTCCCAAAGATTCCCAATGAGTCACTAGAAGCTTGAGAGATAGCTGAGAACACAAGCTGAGAAAGTGCAGCAGTGTACGCCCCTCCATATGAGGTGCTAGAAGGACGAAGACTTTGCATGTTGTATTGATATCTCTGGAAATGGGCATCAAGAAGTACAGTATGGGCTCGAGGACCATCGCCAAGCCTTTTGAGAGCTGCTATGGCTGACCGAAGTTCCCCACCTCGAGTTGAAGGTTGACAAGCAGCCTTGGCAAGTTGGTCAGCTAATTTTTGCTTGCGTTCGGCAATAGCAAACTGAAGAGATGAAAGTACAGAAGAGCTTAAAGTATGCTTTTCGTTTGCTTGAGATACTAAAATTTCTCCCTCATCAAAAGCTGCCAGAGCTTCATCCACCCTTCTTTCAGCTAATAAAGCATCAAGGTGGTCAGGAAATTCCGTAGCCCATTTCTCCAGATCAGAGAGGCCGTTGTCCTCAAAATTCAATAAACCATTCGCAAGAGATTCATCAGAAACTTTATCGTCATCAATGTTAACTCCATCTGCTAAGCCATGGATTAGAGTCGCCTGAGTGGAGAGAAGATTTCTGATAGATGATAGCTCCCCCTCAAGATCTGATATCTCTTTAGATGTGCTGCACAGAACAGAAAAAAGTTTAATTTTCAAAATAACACACCGCCAAGAAAAAACAATAAGGTAGTGCGAGGAAAAAGAAGTCATATGCAAAACGCAAATGCACCAATACCCACAAGAAATGAAATAACTTGAAAAAGTAGAGCTTTATTATCACATCAACTTCAAAGAAAATAACCAAGCACTAAAAACAGACAGGATATCAGCTAACCGTATAAAGGCTGGATAATTAGCATAAACACTTCGCCGCATTTCTTCAGCAGATGCTCTCTTCAAATCCAATAGATACGAGCATAACTGCTTTATATCCTGTGAACCGAACAGAAATATGTCATCATCCCAAAATAACTGAGAAAAAACAAAGAGTCCAGCCAAGTAATCCAACAATCTATGTTAACCAAATCAAACACTACTCTTTTTGTAGTAAACTCTAGAAGGCCTAAACTAACTTTTCCCTCAGCTCTCTCACACCATCACAGAAAGTGACTACACAGACGAGACACCCTTTATACCCAATACCATAACCGAATTGAATCTTTTCTGTAACAGAAAACGAGAACAACAGATTCTGTCTCTGATACAAGACATAGTCATCCATGTATATTCACATGAGCTACATTCTGTATTACACTGAACACATCATTTGGCAAGCTAAAAGCTTATAAATGGGTACTAAACCTATCAGCATTTCTTAAGAGTAACATTTTTACATAATCATAATTCACAAACTGCCTTCAAACTCCAGAAGATCACAAGAACAACCATACAAGCAATGAGTATTGTTACATTGCTCATCATCTTCTCGAGCGTATAAAATCTGCTGCTACCTAATATCCATTCCACAATTACGATTTCCTACAGCTAAAACGAAATGCAACAAAACAAGAACACTGCGATGATACAATCCCAAATCTACGAACAAGTCCCCACAGACTCAGTCCTAGAAAATTCTCACTCGTGATAACAACAAATCAACGAGAATAAGAACACGAAATGATAAAAGAACAGAAAAAAACCTTCTCGTTGATAGAACATTTGGATTGCACATAAGCATCAGCATCGAACTTATCAGACTTGAACAGACTCAATCCTTCCTCGACTCTGACACCATTTTCCTTCGTCGGCGTAGCTTTTGATCTGGCCGTCTTCGCCGCCATCGTTAAACTTGCCTGTCTTCTCAGAGAAAACCTAAAATTTCACAGCGGTTCCAGATCAGCAATCCCAGTGATGCCGGTAATGTTACCGGAGAATTAAGCACAGATCTGAGGGAGCTCCTAGATACGGAGAGCAGATAGAGAAAGTGGGTAGAAGAAGATGATGATCGAGTTGGCAACCAGAGCGATTTAGCCAACGACGGTAGCTTGGCTTTTTCGTCTGCTTAAACAAACGAATTTTCTTGTTGAAAACTAATAAATAAAATAACGACTCTGGGTTTTTTTTACTGGATTTTTTACTAGTAAACGGCAAAACAGAAACCCTCTCATTTGCACGGAGGCTTTCCTTTATCCTTCACCTCTGCCATCACTTGAGCTAAACCGACGCCGTTTTAAAGAATGCTTACTTTAAGATTGCCGTTAATGTAAATCTGAGCAAAAACCTTTGAAGAATCATATCATCGAGACAACAGAGAGAGATGTTTTGTAGCTTATCCATTTCCAGATTTGTCTCGAGGAAGACAATAACATCATCATCTCTTCTCTCTCGCAGTTTCAGATTCCTTCTCTCCGTTGATTCTCCTCCTCACATCCCTCTTCTACGCCCTTCTTCCAACACCCTAATCCCTTCCTCTTCCTTCTCCCGCCGTATTTGGGACTCCTGCAGCGGCGGCGGCGGAGGTGGCGGCGGAGATGATTATGATCACATCAGAAGTGACGTCAATTGTCCTCGTTGCTCTGCTCAGATGCACGTCATCTTCTCAAATCGTCCATTGTCTCTAACAGCAAGAGAACCAGGGATCTATCAAGCTGTTAATTTCTGTTCTCAATGCAAAACAGCTTTTTACTTTAGACCATTCAAGCTCTCTCCTTTACAAGGGAGTTTTATTGAACTCGGGAAAGTTAAAGGAACTGATGATGACCATGATGATGATGATGATGATCAGAAATCTTTCCCTAGGAATTGGAAAATTCAAGGTCTTAGAAGCGATGAAGATGGTGAGGATGCTGATGAGGAGGAGGATGAAAGTAATGGTGGTGATAAAGAGAAGCAATCTGTGATTAAGCTTCCAACTCCTAAGGAAATTTGTCAAGGGCTTGATGAGTTTGTCATTGGTCAAGAGAAGGCTAAGAAGGTTTGGTTTCGGTCCCTAGCTTCTTCTTCTTTGTGTCTAAATTAGATTCTTGTTTACATATCTTTCCTTTTGTGCAGGTTCTTTCTGTGGCTGTTTATAATCATTACAAAAGAATATATCATGCTTCTAGGAAAAAAGGGTTTGTCTTCTTCCATGCTCTTATCATTCTGATACTTTATATGGGATACAACAAAGCTCGATTCTTTTGCTCTTTTTTTAATAACAGGTCTGCTTCAGAATCATATAACATTGATATGGAGGATGATAATATTGATCACGTGGAGTTGGATAAGAGTAATGTGTTGTTGCTTGGTCCTACTGGTTCAGGTGCATATTGTTGCTTGCCATATTGTTTTGGAGAGTATTTGGAGATACTGTTTAGTATGATAATGATCTTGGCCTTTATGTTTCTTGCTTGGTTATAAGAACAGGAAAGACTTTACTGGCAAAAACTTTGGCGCGTATTGTCAATGTGCCATTCGCTATTGCTGATGCGACTTCACTAACTCAGGCAAGTTGTTTCACTTATCCCTCTTAAGGTTTGGGTACTCAGAACATTAGTATGTTGTACATTAGGGAAGCATTAGGCCCACTAGGATGGATGCCTTACAATCCCTCATTTCGAAAAATATTTTGAATGAAGTGATGATGTTTTTCTTGCTTTTTAGAGGAATCTTAACACAAGTCTTGCTCTTAGCATAACTAAACTACTCTTCTTGTCCAGGCAGGTTATGTTGGTGAAGATGTGGAATCAATATTGTACAAACTATATGTGGTATGTCTTACTATCACCTCATATTATGTCTCTGGTTTTACATATTTGTTTATACCTTCATTTGTAATATAATCTTAACAACTGCTTACGAAATAGTTTTTCGCTGACTACGTCTGAAACTACAAATGTACTTTGTTCCTGTCTTTGTAACAGTTCAAAAAAAAAATTTCTTCTCACCACTTTCTTCTTGATCCACTATTTTAGTATTCGGAAAATCTTGTTATTTGCAGTATTCATGTTAATTTCTTTCTTAGATGCTAATTAGCAACCGCTTTACTTTGTTACTGCAGGAAGCTGGGTGCAATGTAGAAGAAGCTCAAAGGGGAATTGTGTACATTGATGAAGTTGATAAAATGACTATGAAGGTCTGAGTTTTCTTCACTCTTTACTTTTGATTCTGAATTGGTTGATACTCAATATTTAGCAAGTTATTTTTCGCTGTCAGTCTCATAGCTCAAATGGTGGTAGAGATGTCTCTGGAGAAGGTGTTCAACAGTCATTGCTAAAATTGCTGGAAGGAACTGTAAGCTTTTTCTACTTGAAATCTTTAATTTAACTCAACTGCATATAGACTGTTAACAGAAACGATTAGGAATACTCTATGCCTTGATAATATATCTAATCAGCAAACATTATGAGGAAACAATATAGTCTGGGAATCTCATCATAGCATTTGCCATTCTAGGTGATCCAAAATATTACAATGTCCAGCTTCTGTTAATTACTAATTTGCAGGTGGTCAGTGTCCCGATTCCCGAGAAAGGATTACGGAGAGATCCTCGAGGAGATAGCATTCAGGTAAATGCGTGAAAATCGCCTGTTTCAAGCTTTCTTTTGTGCATGTCAGAATGCCCTTTTGTGGCACAGTTAGCCACAATACTCGGTTCATGAAAAAGCTGAACCTCTTGGTGGAAAATAAAAATTGCAGATGGATACAAAAGACATCCTTTTTATTTGTGGTGGTGCATTTATCGATCTGGAGAAAACTGTTTCTGAAAGGTAAGTTTCTCAAGTCTTGTAGATTCAGCAAAAATCTTCCATCCTATCCTTTTCTCTGTGTTCGATAGGGCTTGAATGGCATGATTATATTTCTCTTGACCAGGCAGCATGATGCCTCTATTGGTTTTGGTGCTTCCGTTCGTACAAACATGAGTACTTCTGGGTTAAGTAGTGCTGCTGTAACATCCTCCTTGTTGGAATCTGTAAGGAATTTGTCCTCATGTGGCTCACTAAATTGTATGCTAGTCTTTCGTGTATATTTTACTGTCAATTGATGCAACTTGTTCATTGTCTAATAAAAGAAGCACTTATAATTATTGGTAAATGGTTCATGGTCGTAGTTACAAAGTGAAGATCTTGTTGCGTATGGTCTCATTCCTGAGTTTGTTGGAAGGTTACCCATCTTAGTGAGCTTATCCGCATTAAACGAAGATCAACTTGTACAGGTAGCTTGATTCGATTTATTTATCTTATGGAATGGTTTCAAACATTCTCGATTAGTTTTCCATTGGTGTGTATTAAGCAAAAGACTTGAAGTCTTCTATAAAACTACCTTATTGTCCCAGCTGCCTATTGTTATCCCATTTCAGTACATGAGTGATAGCTGTATGAGATCGCACCTGGAGTTTCCTTTAATTTTTTTTATTTCAGGCAGCCTTCTCTGTTGCAATTTATAACTTTTTTTTATTCATATGCAGGTTCTCACAGAGCCTAAAAGTGCATTGGGTAAACAGTACAAGAAATTGTTTCGCATGAACAATGTAACACTTCTTACCACTCCATGTTGACTTATAAGTGCATCCTCCCTTTACTATAAACCTCTTTGGTGTTTGATTATGTGTTAGGTCCAACTGCAATTTACTGAAGGAGCAACGAGGCTAATCGCAAGGAAAGCTATGTCGAAGAACACTGGTGCACGTGGCTTACGGTCTATACTGGAAAGTATTCTCACCGAAGCAATGTTTGAGGTATGAGGATTTCACCCTTATAGTTTTTGATACTTCAATGTAGATATTCGATTGCAATGTACTACAAATACCCTATTTGTGTGTTTTAAATGTTAAATGTGAATTCTTATCAGGTACCAGATAGCATCACGGAAGGATCACAGAGTATAAAGGCAGTTCTGGTGGATGAAGAGGCTGTTGGTTCAGTTGGGTCCCCAGGATGTGGCGCAAAAATTCTTAAAGGAGATAATGTGTTGCAACAATTTGTTGAAGAAGCAGAGTCAAAGGTAAGTAAGTGCAGCACGTGCTAAGTTGACGCACCTTACGATGTATTTTATGCGAAAGCTTCAGAAATTGTTTGATGTTATAGGAGAAGAGTAAGGAGGATGAAGCTAAGAGAGCTCAGAGTATGTAGCCAAGCTGATGTCATGAGAAGTGTGAGTAATGTTAGATATATAGGGCATGAATGGTCTCAGTTGGCAAACCTCAGTAGTTTCAGTGTTCAGATTCATTAACAAAGAGATAAAGAGTAAACAGTATTTTAATGGAGAGAGCACTCTCAAACGAGCTTGTTGGATAAGTTGTGAATAAAAATATGTGAGTGTGAGGAATGCACTCTACATTGTATGAGATAGTAGTATGAATAGTCAGATGCAATTATATCTATTTTGTTACTTCTATTCAAGTGGTCATAGGACCACTCTCTTAAGTTCCATTTCGACGGGACTAACCTAGTCAAGCCAAAAAACGATATAGAAGATTACAGACCACCAGGAAAAGTTGTGATTGTGCGACCTTGTCCTGTTTTTGACATTGGGAATTCCACAAGTCTCTGCCACAAAAATGGATAGAATAGTTCTCTTGACCCACAGTTGTCTCTTTTTTCAGAGGAAACAGACCCCCTCCCCCAAAAAATATTGGTTAGATGGGTGATGAGTATTTCCTGACTTTATTCCGAACCTTGAGCACAAGGTTGTTGTTCGAGAAAGGGGTATTGATGGGATAGAACGACGTGACCGGCTCATACGAGCAAGGAAGCCCACAATGAGTAGTTTATTAGTCAGTAGATTTGTGAGTTTACTGGATTTAGATGGAAAGTGAAGAAAATCAAAGAGAGGCTTGAAGATATCAAAGGCAACAGAATATTGTTCTTGAAGTTTGGAAGCAAACAAATTAAGATCATCTCTGATTCATAGAACATATTTTTCTTTTTCGTGGAATCTGGAAAAATGAATCTCGCTTCTGGAAGCGGCCTATTGAACACAGAGAAGTTAGGAACTAGTGTCACATCAACTCCATACACTTTATTAAACAGAGGAATCATTCAAAAGTTCATAAGATCTTGAGAGAAAAAAAAACAGAGGAGAAACAAATCAAAGTTATTGAAAACAGAGGAGGATACTATTTCGTTTAAGTCATATAATATGATCATGGGTCGGTGATGGGGAGCACATGGATCCCAAGTTTATGAAGCATGTTACTTGATTTTCCATGGAACCCAATGATTCTGTGACCTGCCTTGTGGAGCACGAAGGTTGGGTCATCATCGAGCCCATAACATGGAGAAGTTCGCTTGTTGGTGGTGAACTTGAGCATGAGTATAACTTCAACATCTTCACTTCCAGGTATTACGTCATAACTACCTTCCACTGATGTGAGGTATTCGCAAGCATTGTCCAGGTCGAACTACAATTGTATTCAAAAGAAGAACATCAGAGATCAAATATAAATAACCTTGTATAATTGGATAAGTAGGTAATAAAAGTGAAGTAGTAGTAATCACCTCTTCATGTCGAAGTAGGTTCTTGTTCCCATGATGATCTCCCACTACTATCTCTTCAATGTCATTTTCATACAAAAACCTGACGGAAACAATACCAACCTCACATGTTCCAATGTATATCTTTCTAACACGTTCAAAATTACTACCATCGTCCCATGGAACTCCTCCAGCACCACCTTGTGCTTCTAGCTTTTCCGCAGCAGGAGGAAGAGGCATCGGATAAAAATGTGCACCAAGAGCCGTAATATACCCAGCCCCAAGAGGTGCATACCATCCATGAAATCCGACAACGGCACAACCTTTGCTCTCAATGACAAATTCAACTGAATCAGAAGTTCTCTCACCAAATGTCCTAGAGGTTCTCCCTTTTGATGTTTTGAAAACAAATGACGTAACATAACTATCATTCATGGTCCCCACAATGGACGTGATAACTTCATATGGATAGTCAACAACAAACTGCAATAACCAGAATAATTAAGCTATTCAACAACACCTACATATATGTATATTTTAGTTGAGGGACTTATAGATATAAGTATTCTCACCTCGTCAGTGATTCGCGAATCGTCGTTCATTCCATGGGCACGCTTTACTACTTTGCCATCGTTTTCATAGTTGATCCGGAAACACCGTATACAATAAGATCTCCATGTAACGGAAACCTTTCTAATACCTTCAAAAGCACCACTATCCCAAAGGGTGCTTCGTTCAGTAACTCCTTGGCATTCTGACTTTGTTGGAATAATCGGTGTGAAATATCCTCCAAGAGAGGTAAGATTCTTCTCAGCATATCCATGAAACCCGACAATCTTCATTCCACTGGCTGCAAGTCTAAACTTCTTACCCGTTTTGGGTCCCATAAGTTGTGAAGTCTTGACGTTGGTTCTGAATCGAAGTGCTTGAATGACCGCACAGTCGCCATCACCGTCATAGTAACCCTCTACCGATACCAGATATTCTTTGTCAACATGTCTAATCTCAAACTGTAAAACAATGTTTACGTCTAAGATTTAGCATTATACTCATGCAATTGAATAAACAGAATTTTTACTATTTCTCCATGATATGTAGTACATACCACGTGTGGGGAACCTCTTCTGTAAATAGAACCATGGATTGACCCATCTCTCAGACGCCCATTCTTGTCAACATACTCAAACTTGATGAATTGTATGCCTTCTTGACCACTTCGTACATGTATCTTTGTAAAACCTGCCTGGTCGACTCCATCATCCCACTTTGTGCCTACCTTGCCCCCTATCGCTTCTATTCTTGTAGGAGTAACCCGAGTGAAATATGCTCCTAGAGAGTACAGCCTGAAATAAGTTGATCCGTGAAACCCAATGATTTTTTTTCCCTCTACTGCTAATATGAACTTAATACCATCCTTGCCAGGATATCCAATCGGTTCAGAAATCCGCAAGTTGGTTTTAAATTGAAGTGTTTGAATCCCTCTCTGTGTGTAGGAGCCCTCAACAGATTCGAGATGTTCATTTTTTAGATGGTTAATCTCAAACTGCAAAATTTGGTGAAAAATGGTTTACAAAATTTTCAACATCTAAGAAAGCAAAAAAAGGTTATGACAGAAAGAAAAACTAAAAGTGAAATTTTCTAAAGTCAGCATATACCGTATGCGTGTATGTATTATACGTTTCACCACGGAAGGGTCCTTCAATTGGTTTTCCACTTTTGACATAATCGAAGCGAATGGACTCTATGCCCATAAGAGAATAATTTACATATATCTTTGTTACATCATCGTGGTCAGATTTGTCATCCCACCTACGGTTGCCATCCTTCCCTAACGCTTCCGATCTTTCAGTCATCTCGTACCGGTTGAATCTTCACATATGGATGGCAATTGTATGTGTTTCTTAGTCAGTAATATATACCATTTTCAACCAAGGATCAACATGTAAAATTTCTAAGTTGAACGAAGAAGATCAAGTTTTTGTTTTGGTGAAAAAGAAGCGGATGAAACTATTATCTATAAAGTAACATTTCTTGAATATTCGATGCTCTACATTTTTATGAACATGCTCATTACGTATGCAATAATTTAAATATGATTCTGAAACATTGCTGTAAATAAAAGCACCATATATAAAAGAGAGAACTGACCTATGATCGTCGAGGAGAGAGAGGCAGCTGATTGAACTGAGAGGCTATGTTGATCTATAACCAAAAGATGAAGGAGTATCTATTTATAGGCTTTTCAAAAAAGAAAAAAAAAACTTTAAAACTTTCTTACTCGTTTTGAGAAGGAAGAATTATACAAAAAAAAAAGAAAAAAAAAAGTCTGATTTAAGAAAATGTTGAGATTTTACTTTAAACTAATATTGACATTAGTAAACAAACAAAAAGAGTAAAAAATTAAAGTAGTTGAAACTCTTGGTCTTTTTGAGAGCCACTTGATAAATTAATTTCAAATAATTAAGAACTCCAAAAGGTGACATCAAGATATTTTCCCAAAAATAAAATAAAATATGGAACAAGTTTTTGTCAATAAAGTGGAACCAACTGTATATTATTTGGGTTTTCTTAAGTCATCTTCCGGTCATATTGTATTGTATATGCCCTTACGTAGATCAAAATCTAATAATTATATAAGACTCATGTTTCTATAGTCGTTAACATACTATATATAGCCATATCAAAACTTTTTTTTTAAAGTATGTTAACAAATTATTATTTTAAAGGACTAGACTTTCCTGAAAAATCCAACAGTCAATTTTTAAAGCTACACATTGTACAAATAATGGATCGGAACTCTACTTGCATAGTTTAGCTTTGTTTTTGTCATAGCCGCCGACTCTGACGGTTGGTTTCATGTCTTTATCATGTGAGGCTGTGAGCATAGATTATTTTATAGTATACGTATCGTGTAGCGCAACGAATGAAAAAACTTTAGGTTTTGTTTTACGTAGATGAGCTTCGTTAAGTCCATTTTATATATCACGGGTCTAAAATTTATACAATCATAAATGACCTAAGCAGAAAAAAACAAAGTTCGGTCGAACAAACATAGACTACATATATAATTCCAGTTATTATATACAAATCCTATTTTTATCATATTTGTATAACAAATTATGATAACAGAGCCAAGTAAAAAAACTACACATTGTGCAAATGAAGCAAGTTTATTTGAAATACCTCTTATTATATAATTCCAGTTATTATATACAAATCATATTTTTATCTTTTTATATTTTACTGATTATATAAGAAAAGTCACTTGTCATTTCTAATTTCCAACGAGAGAATCCACTTATCAGTTATATATAATTTATCTAACATTTTAGGTCATTTTCGGTATCATTTCAATCCTCAACCACAAATGATCTCTCTTCTCTCTTCTTATTCTACTATATAGTGTGTCTGAATTGTAACAAGCAAGTGTAAGTAATGACTTAAGTAGTTCTGTTGCACGGCACAACATAATGACTCTTATACCAAATCATTGTCTTAATCTTTCTTTTGTTCCGTTCATCTCTTTCTCCATTTTGTTGCAGTCTTTTTCCAGCCTTTTCTTATTCTTATTAAGCGTATAAATCCTCCACATCCTAGCAGTTAGTTCACAAATAATATGTTGATTTAGAACTTATAATTTATTTCAGGCGAAGCGGGAAAAGTTTAAAGCCTTAATCGAACCTCCTCTAAGCAGCTGCCAAGGTAAGTACGTCCCAGTATTTAATCACATGCTCTAATAATGTAGAAAACGTTTGTCTTATATAAGATTGTCGATTAAACAACATAAGAGACAAACGTGTGGTGGAATGGAGTAAAAGATAATCAGATGTGAATGGCATGTTTCTGGCTTTTCCATGGAAACCAACTATCCTTGTGGAGTAGGAAATTTGAACTTAAATATGAAATCTTTAACGTTGATTTAATGCAGAAACTAACCCACGATGAGTACTTTATTAGATAGTTGATTTGTGAATGTACTGGATTTAGAAGGAGAATGAAGAAAATCAAAGAGAGAAGTCACAACTAACTTCACATCAACTCCATCCACTTTCTCAAACAGAGGAATCATTCAAAAGTTCAAAAGATTCAGAGAATAAAAACAGAGGAAATAAAAGCAGAGGAGAAACGGATCAAAGTTGTTGAAAACAGAGGAGGATAATGTTTCGTTTTAAGTCATAAAAATATGATCATGAGTGGGTGATGGGGAGCACGTGGATCCCAAGTTTATGAAGCATGGTACTTGATTTTCCATGGAACCCAACGATCTTGTGACCTTCCTTGTGGAGCACGAAGCTTGGGTCATCATCGAGTCCATAACACGGAGATGTTCGCATGTTTGTTGTGAACTTGAGCATGATCATAACTTCATCTTCTTCACTTCCAGGTACTACATCATAGCTACCTTCTACTGATGTGAGGTATTCGCTCGGATAGTCCAGGTCAAACTAAATTAAAAAAAAACAAGATAATCCAAAAGAATAACATCAAAGATCTAATATACAATAAGCTTTGTATAATTGGATAAAGGCTGAAGTAGTAGTAATCACCTCTTCATGT
>Ga0041059_1000254_pt1 | contig 36553 bp, 27 predicted proteins | sample AraColnosormetaG_FD_56232 | JGI IMG/M metagenome (GOLD analysis project Ga0041059, IMG submission 56232) | Arabidopsis roots microbial communities from North Carolina, USA - Col MF nosort | ecosystem: Host-associated > Plants > Roots > Unclassified | place: USA: North Carolina | collected...
ATCTAGAGAAAATTCAATTTACCAATTGAGATTCAACTTCCTCTTCTCTGCAGGAAAAAAAAAAAAAAACTTCCTCTTCTTTACCTAAAGGCCAAAATCATTATCGGTGGCACAAAGGCGATGACATACATGGTGTACATAAGCTTCCACAAAGGTGAAGATAGAATCCGGTACTCCTTCCTCAGCCACTTATCTGCCTCTCTTCGCCGGAAAGGTCTGATCTCTTCATCGTCGTTTGTCCATCATTCTTCCAATGAGATTAAGATAGAGAAAACAAAATTCAAGGCTTTTTTGGTGGTTATCTCTTGGAAGTACGTGTTATCCGCAGAATGCCTCGATGAGCTTGCAGAGATTGCTGATCAAAATGTGGTGGTCCCCGTGTTTTACTGCATAACTCAATCGGACGTTAAGCATCAGTGCCGATTGGACATTTTGAGAGATACGTTTCCATTGGAGGATTACTCAGCCGAGAGGGTATCCCGGTGGATATATGCTCTGAACAAAACGACCAAATCATATAAATTAAGGTAACAGTATAAAGATTGCAGACGCTCAATTTGTTTTGCTAACTTAGAGATACCATCATACCATACCATGCAGTCTTCCATAACGGATATTTTTTAAAAAGAAATATGAATTTATGAACGGATCATGTTATTTATACTAGTTGTGTGTGCTAGATCACTATAAAAACAGGTCTATAAATCAGTTGTGAAATCCAATCACCAGTGTTTGATGGTTGGATTTCTACAGTCTTATTTTGTTTTTGTAAAGACCAAGTTCTTTCCAATCGTGCTTTGCCTTTTTTGTTTTTACTAAAGTTAAAGCCTAGGAAAAAGACCGGTATGACTTAAATTTTCTACTGCCTAATACTTTTTTTTGCTACAAGTGCTGTAGATTCTGTTTTTTTGTTTTTCTCTCCTCTAACTTTGTATACTGCATCCACTAGTTCATGTCTGTCAATTTAATAAATTTTAGGTAATGACCATCCTAATGCAAATGATAATTAATTTGAAAATTTATTTATAAGTTAAAAGATTATGTGTAGGGTAAAAGAATAACATGGCATAGGCTTGATGTATACAACATACCCAATTTATTTGATAATTAAGTTAAGAGTTTGTCCTATTATTAGTTGACCTCTTCTTTAATATAATCATATAGGATTAGGTCTAGACCCCAAACCCTTGTTGCAATAAGACTTGAAAACTCTAATTAATATGGCATATGCTTGACTTGGGGATTCGGTTCGGTTCATTCATTTATGTTTGTTTTTCTTTGGTTTTAGAGTTTAGCATCTATGTAGAAACCGAAACAATTTTGGTTCGATTCTAGTGTTTTTTGTTCTTAAGTTTAGGACCTATTTACATATTTTTAGTATTTTTGATATTTTGCCGAGTATTTTTTGGTATTTCAGATATTTAATTTGGTTATTCGATAAATAAATAGCTAGAATGTTTGGATCAATAATCACATGTTGGGCAACAAAAATATTTTAGTTAGGTTTAGATTTAGAATTTAGGAACCAATTAAGTGTATAATAATTTTGGTTCGGTTCTTTTTTGTTCGGTTTTTATGTTTCGAGTATTTTGCCAAGGCCTAGGCTTGACGTATACAACATACTGTATGTCTGTATCTAATCTTTATATTATTAAAAAAGAAGTACATTTGTACTTTTTTCCAAAATCGTTCACTTAATAAATTACCATTAAAATTATATGTCGAAAGTGTTTAATTGGAATGAGAAATGATAAATTTGGAATTAAAACAATTGAAAGTGTCTTATTTCCTTTCATTAATTTAGAAATATTTCAAACCTAACATCTTGTTTAATCATATTTTCTAGGACATTTGAATCAATAGATAGTAATAAATAAAATACTAGATTTTTGTAAATGTTGTGATTCAAATTTTTTAAAACAAACATAATTTACCCAATCAATGAAGAAACAAAAGTGTGAATTGAACGTTCCACATCGGTTAAATATATTGTGTGGTGGTTCAAAGAAAATTTTATAAAAGAAATTAAAAAGATTCGAAATCTAATGAGTAGAAAGCTTGATTTAATAGATATCCAAATGTCTATAATTTTTAGTTGCTTTAATTAGTTTTCTTTGAATCATATAATTTCTCAAAAAAAAATAATATCATAAGAATGTTTTTTATATAAAGAAATCTTTGATTTTGTTAAGATTTACATCATAAACATATATATAGAAAGAAACCGAAATGTAGTCAATTGTTTACTAATTACAAGTTTGAAAGAACATTTTATTGAACAAATAGTAAAGAAAAAAGTTAATCAGAAACAATAAATAAGAACTTTAGAAAAATATATAAATTTGCACTGGTTCATAAGTTAACCAAATTACAATATAATTAACTATTAATTTGTTGTTCAAAAAAAAAAATTTAACTATTAATTAAAAACTTTTGTAATTTAGTGTAAAATAACATAAGTAATATCTTCAATATATAAAGATGTTTCTAATAAATTAAATATACTCATTCGATTTGAGAATAATATTTTCAAAAGAGAAATTATATAGATTCTTATAAATATATAAATTATATATTTTATGAAAGTTTTGTAAAAGTAAAAGTAAATATGGGTTAATTTGCAAACTTTTATAAATAAAAGGTGGTAATTCAAAAATAAAAATCGAATCTATTAATATTTATTTTTAGAGGAAAACATAGAGAAATAAATTGAAATTAAAACAACTTATTTATAAAGTTCCTCTATGTAGAAGCAAAAATACATATAAGCCTGCATATTTTAGTTTTTTTATCACATTGACATCGTGCATGGCATCTTAACATAATATGAGTCGATGTAATGGAATTTTGTTCAAGTAGAAATTGGTCGTTGTCCCTCATTATTATACACATGTTTAAGTTTAATTAAGACACATATGTTATCACCGGAATGTCTAACTATATAATTGTGTTGGTCTCAACTCTCAAGGAGGATGGATTATGGTGCTTGTGAACTAGTGGAAGACATTGCTAGGGATATGTATGAAAAGATTTTCCCTACCAAACGAATTGGGATCTACAGGAAGATGCTGAAGTTAGAAAAAATTGTTTACAAGCAACTATGGGGTATCCGCAGCATAGGCATATGGGGTATGCCAGGCATAGGAAAAACAACACTTGCCGAAGCAGCATTTGACCAATTTTCTGGTGATTATGAAGCTTCTTGCATCATCAAAGACTTCGACAAAGAATTTCTTGCGAAAGGACTTTATCATTTGTGGAATGAATACTTAGGGGAAAATATAAACAATTCTTTTATCAAGTCCGGACAAAAAAGACTTCTTATCGTCCTTGACAATGTTCTTAAACCTCTGGATGCAGACGCTTTTCTTAATGGGTTTGATTGGTTTGGTCCAGGGAGCCTGATAATCATAACCTCTAGAGATAAACAAGTACTAGTGCAGTGTGGCGTCAACCAAATATATGAGGTTGAAGGTTTAAACAAAGATGAGGCTAAGCAACTACTTCACGGATGCGCATTTGGAATAGACTGGAGAAAACAGAGTGGGTTGGAAACTCTTGCACCTTACTATATTTCTGTCAAATATTTTAGTGGAAACCCTCTAGCTCTTAGCCTTTATGAAGAAATGTTGTCACACATGAAGTCAGATAAAATGGAGGTTAAGCTCCTCAAGCTCAACCACCCTCCACCTCAGATTATGGAAGTATTCAAGAGCAATTACAATGCACTTAATGAGAACGAGAAGAGCATGTTTCTAGACATTGCTTGTTTCTTCAGGGGAGAAAAGGCGGACTACGTGATGCAACTGTTTGAAGGATGTGGATTCTTTCCACATGTTGGAATATATGTTCTAGTGGATAAGTGTCTGGTGACTATTGTAAAAAGAAAGATGGAAATGCATAATCTGATCCAGATTGTTGGGAAGGCGATTTCAAATGAAGGAACTGTAGAACTTGATAGGCATGTCAGACTATGGGACACTTCAATCATTCAACCTCTGCTAGAAGATGAAGAAACCAAATTAAAGGGTGAATCTAAGGTATGTTATGAAAAATGTTAGATATGCTATATAATTTATCTTATAAAAATTTGATTTTGAGTATGATTTATTGGACTATCTTGTGTTTTCAGGGTACTACTGAAGATATTGAAGTCATATTTCTAGACATGTCTAACTTGAAATTCTTTGTCAAACCTGATGCTTTCAAGAGTATGCATAATCTTAGATTTCTGAAGATTTATAGTTCTAATCCTGGAAAGCATCAGAGAATTCGCTTTCGAGAAGCTCTTCAGTCTCTTCCCAATGAGCTACGGCTACTCCACTGGGAGGATTATCCTCTACAATCCCTGCCACAACATTTTGATCCTACGCACCTTGTTGAACTCAACATGCCTTACAGTAAACTTCAAAAACTTTGGGGTGGAACCAAGGTAAACAAACTTGATATATGCTCTTACTTTTGTTCTATAATTTTTGAATACATAAAGCAATTTTCTGTTATCTCTTCTTGTTTCAGAACCTTGAGATGTTGAAGATGGTCAGGCTTAGTCACTCGCAAGATCTAGTTGAAATTGAAGAACTGATAAAATCTAAAAATATTGAAGTAATCGATCTCCAAGGTTGTACAAAAATACAGAGTTTTCCAGCTACAAGACATCTACAACATCTCAGAGTTATTAATCTTTCTGGTTGCGTTGAGATCAAAAGCACACAGCTCGAAGAATTTCAGGGCTTTCCAAGGAACCTGAAAGAATTATATCTTTCTGGTACTGGGATAAGAGAAGTGACATCATCAATCCACCTCTCCTCACTTGAAGTTTTGGATTTGTCTAACTGCAAAAGACTTCAAAACTTGCCCATGGGAAAGGGTAATTTGGCTTCTCTTATTAAACTCATGTTATCAGGGTGTTCAAAGCTCCAGAATATTCAAGATCTCCCAACAAACCTGAAAGAGCTATATCTTGCTGGGACCTCTATAAGAGAAGTTCCATCATCAATCTGTCATCTCACTCAACTTGTTGTTTTCGATGCCGAGAACTGCAAGAAGCTTCAAGACTTGCCTATGGGAATGGGTAATTTGATCTCTCTGACTATGTTAATTTTATCTGGCTGCTCAGAGCTCAGGAGTATCCCCGATCTTCCACGGAACCTTAGACATTTAAATCTAGCCGAGACCCCCATAAAGAAACTGCCATCATCATTTGAGGATCTCACTAAACTGGTTTCACTAGATTTGAATCACTGCGAAAGGCTTCAACATCTCCAAATGGAATCTTTCGAATCAGTAGTTAGGGTGGATCTATCTGGCTGCTTAGAGCTGAAGTATATCCTAGGTTTCTCACTTCAAGACATTACACAACTTCATGAAGATGGGACCGACAAAGTGATGTTACATGGAACTCCTCCATGTAACGTCACCTTAATTTTAGAGACGTGGAGAACAAGACATGTCACTCCAATGGAAAAGAGTGGGTCTAAATTTTATCTTAAGCTTATGCCATTTGTAACCACGCCATATCGTTCAAAGTTGCAATCTTCCCTAGTGTTCCGTATGTATGCCATGGTATCTTTGTTTCTCAGTAAAGCATACCTCCTTGACATACATATACCTCAAGAGATATGTAATCTCCTTTCACTCAAGACATTGGATCTCAGTGGAAACAATTTTGGTAAACTTCCTGAAAGCATCAAGCAGTTCCGCAATTTGGAGAGCCTTATATTATGTCATTGCAAAAACCTCGAATCACTTCCAGAGCTTCCTCAAAGTCTAGAGTTTTTGAATGCACATGGTTGTGTGTGTCTAAAAAATATTCATAGGAGCTTCCAACAGTTTCCTAGACATTGCACATTCAGCAATTGCTTTGAGATTTCTCCAGACATCGTTAGGGAGATTTTAGAAGCAAGAGTTGCGCAAATGGTCATAGATCATACTCTGCAGGTACCGTCCCTCTCTCTCACTACACACATATTAGTTGTATACATCAAGAAAAATATCACATATATGACTTCTTTTGCCTTGTTGAAACAGAAGCTCATCGAAGCACCAGCATTCAGTTTCTCTGTTCCAGCATTCCGTGATCCAAATTACATCTTTCACTTAAACCGAGGTTCATCTGTGATGATACGTTTAACTCCTAGCATAGAAACGCTTTTGGGGTTCCAAATATCAGTTGCAGTTGCATTTTGGAATGATTCCTACAGTAATGCCGGTTTTGGAATCAGGTGTGTCTGTAGCTGGAAAAACAAGAAAGGCCTTTCACGTCGACTTGAAAGAATTTTTTCTTGTTGGAATCCAAAGGAAGTTGTTCAAAAAAGTCACATGTTTATCTTCTATGATGTCTCGATGCATCCATGTGTTGTTGATGGAAATGACTTCAATATATTGGATGATGTGGTTCATTTTGAATTGCTTCCGGTTAGCAGGGAGAACAAGATTCTTGATGATTGTTGCACTGTTACAGAGTGTGGAGTATATGCAATTACTGAAAACGTAGACCAAACAAATCTTGACTTTAGAGGACCGTCTTTTGCCTTGTTACCACCGTATAAGAAGCGAAAACGAAGTTTCTCGGGATCAGAAGACATTGAAATGGTACATCTGAGTGTTTCATATTTCATTGGTGGTTGCCTTAGTTAAGCTTCTGAAGTTACATTTGGACTTTGTTTTATATAATGTTGTAATTATTGTTGCTTCGTGTAGTGATGATTTGAATTTGAATTTTCTTTAGGAAAACCAGAGGTTGAACATCTCAAAAACCAAACAAGGGGATGTCCCAGAAAAGATAAGCCAAGCCGATACGGCTTATCTCACATCACCTTCTTTGCTTCAACGTCGGAGCCATCAGGTTTTTTTGAGCTTCAGTGAGGATGTCCCAAGATATTTTGTCAGCTATTTAATCAAGAAATTAAAATGGATTGGCATTACTGTAGTATATAGTGGATTCATGGGAGGCAAGTCTATGAGTCGTCCCGAGGTAACACAAGCCATAGAAGAATCAAGTATCTCAGTCGTCATTCTATCAAAAGACTATGTTTCTTCAAGTAAGTGCTTGGATGAATTGGTGGAGATCATAAGGTGGAGGGAAGAAAACTTGGGAAACAGAGTGATGCCAATTTACTATGAAATGGGTACATCTGATGTAATGAAGCAAGCCAAAACTATTGGGAATAGATTGGTGGAAACCTATTTGGGGAAAGTAGTAGAGAAACCAGAGCTGAGATGGATGAGAGCTTTGGCATACATTGTCAATATAGTCGGTGAATCTTCCCAATACTGGTTCGTAGTTTAATCTCTATGCATGGATGTCATCATCAACATTGATTATTTTTAGTCCTGAAAATTATTATGCAGGACTCTCAGATCGTATGAGACATATGATCTCATTCAGGATACACTATTAAGATTAGCTATCGATATAACTTCATTACGTAGCTGTTATAGTAATCCATTTGATTGGAGACGGCTTTTTTTTCCCAAATCTTGACAGGGTTGACAAAGCGAAGATGATTGAGAAGACTGTTGTGGATGTCTCAAATCAAATGAATATCTTGGAATCAAATGAAGCTGGTTTATTGTTCATTTACCAGGAAGAGGAGAACATGGAAAACTTTAAGAGAAACGTTTACGATGAGATGAACGGTGTGCGCATCATTCCAATCTGGCATGTATATGCATTTTTGTTGATTTATCTGTTTCTTCTTATTTTAAAATCACGCTTTATACTACGAGACGTGATCCACAAGTGATTACGTTCAAACTCTGTATATATTTGCTTCATCGCGATCCATTCACTTATAATATTTGACTTGTAAGATTTAGTCTTTACCTAAATTCAGTTGTATCTCGATTGGTCTTTTACGATGTCCTAGGGTTTGATAATGTATATACAGATTTATTTTTACACGTGGAAAGATTATATTGCAGGTGATTCTTAAAATTGTGGTATTGATATGCATTATTTTATTTGACGTGCAAAAAAACTTATTTGGAAGAATTGTTTTGGCGCAAAACCCTTATTTATTGCTGCCATCCTTAAAAAAAATCAATATTATTCATGTTTTGCCCCTTGGTTTTCCCATATGTCACATCTTCGTATATTCCTACCGATACTTACTATGATCAAATATTGAAAATGCAGGACCAATTCAAAATTAGGATTCAGACAAGATCCTTAATTCATCCATTTCGACACTTTAAATATGTGACCTAAACTTTATGCAATCGTGTTCATATAAATATATATGTACCATTCAATACAATTATCACATTTTCTTATAATTTAATTAAAATGATTCTATTTATACATTTTCCATCTAACTATGAATATCAAACCAATTTCAAGATGGAATAATTGTATTTTATATTTATCTAATACATATTATGCTATAAATACAAATTATTTATCAAATATATGTATTTGTTTTTAAATAAAATTATTTATAAACTAAGATTGAACAAAATTCTGTTTGCAAAACTAATCTTATATTTATGTGAGAAAGACTTTATACATTTAGAATAATTTTACAAATATAGAAGAAATCTTAACATATAAAATTAATTATTTGAAATTTTAAAATATATATTTATGGTAAGTATATTTAATATTTGTATATGTTTGGTTATTGATTTTATTTAGTTTTGTTATTTTTAATTAATTGCATATATTTCTAATTAATTATATATTGTTATTTTTACTATATATACATTATGTCTGATATAATACTTAAATATTAATGTAGCTCAATGGTTGAGAAATATGTCTCTTATTAATGATACCACATGATATGTCGAAATAGTAAACGTTATATTTCGCTGCCATAAAAGAAAATATTTCATTGCCAAAGATTAAAGAGTGGAACTTGAGGGTAAAACAGATTTATATGAGAAGATTTTGTATTCAATATATATCTATGCTTCATTTACAAGTAATTATATTTCCTTTTTATACAAAATATGAAAGGGATTGTAGTCCATCTTCAAAATTTGAATGATGACTCTAGGGTCTGAACATCTTCCATCGTCAAGGTCTTCTTGGATTGGAATTCGGAGTCAACCCTAGATAATTTGTTTGCTTGCTCTTCACACGTAATTTTCATTTTCTTCATTAGCTTTAAGGCGACTGACCATCTGCTAAAATTCTATGATACAGACATGTAGCTAAGTAGAGAATCATGCAGAGCAACTGTAATAGCTTCTGCTTGTCCAAAGACAGCCAAATTTTCATTGTTGTTATCTTTGGCTTGCGCAACCGTCAAAGACTCTTGTACTTTGACGATGACTGTCTTCTTGGTGAAATTTCTTGAGGCTAAGTATTTTTTGACCTCTCCCAGTAGATCTCCGCGCTTTCTTTCATAGAATAGGTTGGATCTCCAAAACACCATGTCCAGTCAATACTTATATGCACCTTCATGAAAGAGAGACATGATGATATCACGGTGGCTATGAGGCTCCAATATCAAATTATCCACATTAATGTCTCTGCAATGTTCCCCTCCATAACTCATTTCCCTTATTTGGTAGATATATGACTCAGATCTCATGCATGAAAGTGAATGTGAATTGTCGAACGCGTTGGTATAGTTCTATGTCCAATCTAGCATTGCTTGTCTCCCTAGGGAAGATGATAACAGCACCATTCTTGCATGTTTCCGGATCTTGTCTGCATTCTGCACAGCAACCACATCCCAATACACATTGATTACATAAAACCCAAGATGAAGCCAAATCCACATTATGAAATGCAAATAAGGATAATTTCTACAGTTTTCTAGTATGATTATAGGAATGATCAAACTTTAGTTTCCACCGTCCGTGTGCTTACGTATTATGTAACCATCCACTACCCCCTAGAGACTTAGAGACTTCACAAATTGTTTCATTCTTCTCTTGTAGTCCTGACTCCTGACAGATTAAATTTTCTAGTAAGCTAGCCATGGATAAGTCCTAGTAAAATCTGCCTCTAGGGTATATGTCCTCTGTTTCTCGAAAACAGAGAATTAGGCCGTTAGCTTCACTCACCGAGAGAACCGTCCAAGATCAACCACATTTGTTTACGGATGGAAACAAGACAAGGACCTTCACGAGTGAGTCACCCACATTGAGCAAATTACGCAGAAGAAGAAGTGGATGATGGAGAAATTAATAGGTCTACGGTGAGGTCAACGGTGGGATCATCCCTTCTAAGGTCCCACCAAGTCAGTGTAAGGCCAAGATACAATCCTTTTTCAGATCAAAACAAGAGCTACGTCCATTGATTCCACATACGTAATGATAAACTCAAAATCTATCTTGTTATATGTATGAGAGAAATGATCGTCAAATATGACTATAAATAGTGTTACAAATTTTCTTATGTTACAAAATTACAAAAGATACATAAAAGTTTAGTAAATACTATTTGGTACAAGCTCTGTTTTTTACGAGAGTAAGAATATTTAAATGTATTTGTTCTTTACATATCCTACCAATATATGTTAACTATTGGTGTAAGATTCTGGAGCCATGGGCTTATACTCAACAACTGGTCCCATTCTACTCCTGGTTTTGGTAATTGTAGCTCTGGTAAACTTCCAAACGGTAGCTTCAGTGATGAAGAAGGTTCTTTGGTCTCTGCTTCTCTTTGTTTCTCTTCGGTTTTCGCGTTTTCTTGATGCATTTGGATCTTGTTTGCTTCTTCCATAGCTATTACTTGAGGAGCACGGAACGAAGTCATCATGTTTTCTTCTTTACCAACGAAAGAAATCGTCTCGGAAGACGAAAGAGGAGAGTTAGGACATGTTTGATTCATCTTAGCTTCCATCTCTGCCCTTTGCTCCAATACTTTCAATGAAGTAGCTTTTCTATATATCTTACAAAGCACAACATCCTACAAAATTGATCACAAGATGAGCAACAAGTTTTCTTGATTCACATAATGGTTTCAAGACAAAGCTCTTGGTTTTTAAGGTACCTTTGGTAAGGAGCAATTATCGGGCATCCGAAACTCGTTCATCACCCAATCAGTCTTGCTTCCTCCTGGTGCTCTTCCTCTATAGAACACAAGCGTCTTCTTGAGCCCTATAACACGTTTTGGCTCAGACAAGCTTATGATTTTACGATCGGATCCAGTTGCTTTCCAATATCCTTTTTCAGTTGTCCTGCTTGGCCTCCCACCGTTCCCATGCTTCCTTTCCCTTGGTACAAAGAAGTACCATTCCCTCTCCCCGATTCTCGATAAACCTGTGATCAAAATTCAGACTTTCAATACACGGCTTATAGAGGAAAAAAGAATCTTTAGGGAAATGAAGAAGCCATGTACTTACCAGGTAAGTCCCATGGATCATGACGGTATATGTTAAGGAAACCAATGACTTCGACACTCGATCTCTTACCGTAAACCATGTTCTTGAGGTAGAAATCAAGAAGCTCTTCCTCAGTCGGGTGGAACCTAAAACCCGGGAGCTCAATATCTTTTCCCATCTCTCCCAATGTCTAAAAAACACTTATAAAGGTTTGGTTCTTTTTAAAGCTGTGTAAGTGAAAAAGTTGTTGGTGGTTATCACTTAGGTGAATCAATACACATTTATATACAACTAGGACCGAATATGTTGTGAAAGATTTTCTTTGTGGGGCAATACTTTGATGGAGAAGACTAAGTCAAGAGAGAAAAATAAAAATACTGTATGTGGAGGCATGAATGATTTAACATATTGAAATTTGAAGTCTTGTGAGATTTTTTATAATGTGTTTTATTTTCTTTCATATTTCTTAAAGGTTTGTGATGTTTACTTGAAAGAAGAAGAAAGGTCTTGATCAAAGTGGATGGAACCCACACGGTTTTATCTTAAGAGAATTAGAAATGGTCATATGAGGATTGGACCAGAGCTTGGTTCTTCTGTTTACTCCACTTTTTTTCTTCTTCTTTTTTTTTTGTAATTAATTAGTTTGATCATATTTTAGTGTGAAAAATGAATATAACTTTTTTGATTGTGGGACTTCCACCATTTTGTTTAATCTCAGATTGACTTGGGAAGTCTCCTCCAAAGACTTGAAGTTATTTGTCTTTGTTGGACACAACCTAAAACATAAAACAAATATTTTAAAAAATTTCTATAAAATTAACTATTTTTTTTGTTGTAGTCAAAACTAAGAAAAAAACTGATGTGGATATATATAATTAAATAAAATGTAACATCATTTTTTATCAATAATATGAATGGACAAAAACAATTATTCAGGCTTTAAAATGATTTCATTTTAGCTTTTAAATATTATGTGTAATCTAAAAGAAAAGCATGAACTCTTAGCCTCTTACATTAGTTTTATAAGGTTATGTACTAACGTGTTTTTTATTTTAGCCAAATCTTGTAGTACCAATAGTTTGTGTTGTTATCTCACCGGCTTCTTATTTTTCTTTAAGGTGGTTTTAATGTTGGAATCTTTAATCATTGAATCAACATTCTGCAGTTCAATAATAGATATGTTTTCCCATACTACTTTCTAAGTGAGAGACTCCCAATATATATTTTCTTAATTTGGAGCACCTCCATTTAAAGAACTCAACACGACTCAAACCTCAATTTCATGGTACAACTAAGAAAAAAAAACTCTAATATTTCTTGTATTTTCAATAAATGTAAAGTAGATATATGTAGATATAAAATTTATAGATTTTAAATCGTTTTCTTTGTTACCAAAAGACCAAACAATTCACCAATAAAAACAAGTGAGTTCGACTAGTGGGGCTAGGAAGAATATATATGACAAACATATGAAAATTTCTCGGAAACTTCAGAAAAAGCTACTTTCTTTTAGTTTTTTTGTCTTCAAATGCCGAACATTATTCAGTAAACAGAACACAGCAATATTAACGAAACTTCCCAAAATAAGAAGCATCTAATATACACTTTATAACCAAACTTGTAAATTGTAAAATGAACTTTTTAACCATTAAAGTGATTGGTTATTAAAAAAAAAATCACCACATACATGATAAAGCTTTTTTTTACTGCAAGGTGACTGTATTTCACTGGTTGTGTCATATCATACAAAATTTTAATGCACTCTTCTCTGTTTCACTGAGAACTTGTGAATTCAAGTGATTAAATTCACAGTTACAACTTCATTTGCATAGCCAATCTTTACAGTTTTTCACCAATCAACACCATCTTAAAGTAAAGCAGGCTTCATCGAAATAAAGTTCTTGTTTTAGTTGGGACTTATTTCTCGTAACTAATTCGATTTTAACACAAAATCACTTTTCCAGTTTTCCTCAAAATCTTTGTATAGCGGACTTCGGTTTAGACATAAGAAAACTTTTGAAAGATGAATATACAAATTGTTTAGGAAAAAACAAGAGTTGGAAAAATACATATAAACATTGTCATTCAAGTTGAAGTGTCATCTCCAAGGTCTTAAACTCAAGATTGGGATTGTGATGATGTTTCTCCAGTATAATTTTCAACACTCTGAGACAAAAGATATTTGAGCATAAGTTAGTGAGACAAGCGGTAAAAAAGAAGTAGTAAGATGCAAATGTAAATACACTCTATTCGGGTGGTTGAGAGATTGGAAACCACTGACCTCATGAGAAGTAGTAATCCATGGAGGTGGAGGCCAAAACAACTTGGCATATTCAGGGAGTTTGTTTACCAGCTCTGTTTTCCCACTCCTGAAATCAAACACTCCCAAGTTTCGATCATCCATCACCACCAAGGATTCCTCATGCGTGTAGAAGAACACGAAGCTTCCAGTTCCCACGCAGCGAGGTATAATATCAGCAGTTGAAGCGGAAAAGGTGGAGTCATCACCAAGGAAAAACATCTTATCCCCAAGATCCTCAACCTCAACCCATCTCTTCTCTCTTTCCACTAATTTAAAGAATTTAAATTTGTAACTGACCGTGGTCTCATTAAAATACGAATAGAAACCCCCTGTGAATTCCGGTTTTTCATTCAGGCAAAACTCTATATCCACCAGAAACATTTCACCACAAGATTCAATCAGAAACTTCTTGTCACCGCCGCCAATCAAAGGATTAGCGGCCAATGTCAATTTGAAAGAAGAGTAGTCAACAACTACAGTCCTCCCATTGTAGTCGATAGCAAAGAAACGTCCATCGAACATAATCAAATCTTGACAACGAGAAGGTATGTAATCATTGATCACAGTCCATTCTCGATCCCAAGACCTAAACACAGCTAACTTTCCATATTCAAGAATTGTAAGCAACACGAATTTGTCATCATTTAGGTACTTGACAACAGTTTTCCCCAACTCCAACTCTAAAGCTGTGTGTCCAGGGACACAGTAGTAATCAGGATGATAGAGCTTGACTTCCCGACACAATTCACGAACCGTAAACTTAGACATATCGAAAATACGAGGTAAATGCTGAGGAAAGTAGTTTCTTGAAGAACTCAACGGTTTGAGAAGGGTCATCTTACGAGATACATATATGTTATCCCAAACCTTGACAATCCATCCAAACAGATCCGCCTCGCATTGCGGTTCATTAGGCTTGATAAGTAAAATACTCTGGTGCGCGACGCGGAGGATTACATTGGAGAGAAAGGGTTTGTCATCAGAGGGGAAGAACGGGAGGTTATGTGCCCAGAGAAGGCGCTTTGGCCCCGCGGCAGATCGCCATGAAGAACATACAGAACGGAACTGTATGAGATCAAAGGAAGATTCTAGACATTTGGAGATCAGGTCTAAGAGATCCTTTGGCAGTGTTGCCCAATCCATCATGGGTGAAACGAAAAGCTTTTTTTTTTCTTCAAATTTGATCGGTTGACTTTAATAGAGTTCAAAGGTGGACAAGGTCAAGCATGAAAAATCACTTTTTGAAGACAAATTTTTGAATGAGAAAAGCAGACATCCAAGATTCTCTCTTGAATAAAAATCTTAAGAAGACAAAAGAGAAATCAATACCATTAATCTGAAGAAACCTTATAGGGACAAGAACTTTCACTTATTTGCTATCCAAATCAAAGGACTAGAGCAGATGCACTTTTAAACAAACTAAAGCTCCAGAGCCATTGCTTGAAATAAACTATACACATTATTCAAGACTAGAAACTTCATGGAATATAGCTAAAGATACACCAGAAACAGAAACAAACAAACTATTGTTAAAATTTCACAGAGCTCTAGGGTTTAACATACATACTTGAAAACTGAAATGATTTTTGTTCAGATTTCTCTTATTCTAAAACCAGCTATTCAGAATTTTACTACCACGCAGGTAATTTTAAGAGTGTAAAGAGAAAATTTCGACTCACCTGATTAGTTCTGGTGGAAAATTTGACACCAAGAGTTGATTTGGATTCCAAGCAAAACTTATTCCTGATCAATCTTAAGCAAATTGTGATCAAAATATACAGTTATAAATCTTCATTTGCAGAGCCATTCTTTAACAGTTTTTCCCTTGGCAATAAAACTACCAACATTCTTCCGGTCAATTCTCATCGGGCTTCCAGTACGCACCATTATCTTTTTAACCAGCGCTTTCACCGGTGACTCTCCTCTTACATTGCTATGCTTTCCAGATCCAGAAACAACTACAATCTCTGCAGGAATTACACACTTTTCTTCGCTAAATCTAAGTCTGGTCTCATCCATCCATTGCAGCAATATCAAATACGATGAGCTCAAGTGCATACCATGTAAATCCAACTTACCCTCTACCGCGTTCCACTCAATTGCTTCATCTAAAACTGATGACTGAGTCAATTCATGGACCAGAAGTGCTTCGTCCTCATTCAGAAAAGTACGCAGTTCAGAAAGAGAAACCGGACAGCTATCCAAGTCTTTCAACATTGATATGATGGTAGGACAAGAATTCAAGACCGAGTTATACGTCCTTATGGAGAAAGGAACATTAAAACCCTTCAACTTCTGTAACCAAGAACCCATTTGGGGCAATGCATCATGAGCTCCATAGGAAGAGAGAACCATATTTGAACAAACTGTGTCGATTTTGTGACCTTCTGTTCCCATTCTGTGTACTACTCTGTTCATATCGTCAAACAATCCTAATCTTCCATAGCCGTATAGAACAGACTTATATTCAAACAATCCCGGCTTTATTTTTTCCATTCTCATCTCCTCGATAACTCTTTCCGCATCATGAGGCTGGTCCATGTTACATAATCCAGAAACCATAGACTTGTAAGCTTGAGTTTTGACATAAACTGATGATGATCTTTGGATTATCTCTCTCAAACGAAAAGATGCTTCACTGAAACCTTGTATAGACCCTTGTTTAGAATTTGATTCAACCAAATTGCAGAGGAAGAGAGTAAAGTCTCTTTCATTTGACTTCAGTCTCGAAACCGCAGTAGAAAGTAGCGTTTCTGATTCATCAAATCTTTCTTGTTTATTGAGCAAAGCAATAAGTTCAGCAATGAGTTTAGGATTCCAATCAAACCACGACGCTTCAGTAATTTCCGAATACAACTGGAGAAGAAAACAACAACCAATATAAAGTCATTTACCTTCATCAATATTTTATTGAGAGAAACAGGAAAAAAAAGCAAAGACTCACAGACAGAGCAAAGAAGGAGAGATGAGGATGGGAAGTTTGATCAGAGAGGAGATGAGAGAGGACATTGAGAGCAACTGATTTGGGTGAAGCAGCCACAAACTTCTTAATGTGTCGGTTTATCGCTGACGGATCACCAGCTAAGGCTGGAGACGAGAGAGAGGAGAGAAACCGGTCGCCATGCTTCATCAGAGGCACTGCTCCGGCCTTGGATCGAACAACCATTTTCGTTTTGTAAGTCCATGACACATTGTTGCTTAGCTCTGCTCCCCAGTAACAGATACCTTGGCTTAGCCGCTGAGGCGGAGTGAACAGGAACCGTCGCAAGCCGCTGTTACTGCTACTTGTCATCTGGTTCAGAGCTTTGTGTCTGGACGTAAAGGTAGAAGGATAAACAAGAGTCAAGGTTCTGGTAACAACCACACCTGCATTGTATAGTGCTCAATATGAATAACCAAGTACAGACCAAGAAATCAACCCATATCGATGAATTGAATCAGAAACTGAGAACCAATTGCTAAATTACATACGTTTAATGCCAAAATGCCCAATTCAATTCCAATCAATTAGAGAAACTAATGCTACACTGAGAAACTGAATAAAAAATTGTACTTTAACACGAGATGTGAACTTAAGAGAGAAACTGTGCAATTAGGGATTCTACCTTACCCAATAAGAACCTAAACCGGAATTCGTTTTCAACAATTCTAGTTTCTTGTCTATACAACAGTAATCAGAAAAAAGGGGAAAACTTTTAAACCACTAGATAGCGAAATCGAAAGAATCAATAAGAACACAAGAGAGTTTACAAGTTGGGTTTACCACCATGGATGGTCTGGATCAAAGCCGCCATTTTTAAACTGGTAACGAATTTGCCTCTGTTTTTCTTTGCCGTAAATCCTTATCCACCATCACTCATTATCCATTCGTTATGACTCATCCGAACACACTAGACCGCATCGCCGAATACCGGACTTCGGTTAAATAATTTGGTACCGGTTAAGCAATTTGGATTAGTGTGACGACTAATTAATGGTACAGCTCTGTCATCGTCAAATTCAAGTTCAGAAATTCTAGAATTTCAAAAGATTGATTTACTGTGATAACCAAAGATGAATTTACAAAGTAAATTTGTTCTTACCGTAAGTGTCGCAAATTGTTTTGGAGATAACATGAGTTGGAATCTCCGACGAACATCATTCTTTGGTGAAAAAAGATTACAAAGAACGGTTCTCTAATTTACAGACGTCAAGCTAGTGAAAAGCTTAGAATCGATAAAAACATAAACATGTGATTCAAGTTGTAGTCTCTCTATTCTTAATTCTATGTCAGAGAGATTAACCTCCGTAAGACCGTTTAACCATAGCATCTCCAATCTTCTTCAACTTTGGATTATACACATGTTTTTCAAGATTGGGATGATGTTTCTCCAATATGATCTTCAGCACGCTGAGACAGTAAATGTTTCGCATATTAGCAATGAGCAAAATTTAGTGTGACTAACATACAACGAAACGCAGAATGGCAGTAAGGCAAAATATGGATTTGACTGTTCAACCATCATCAAAAGTCATGAAACTGACCAGAAACCCAATGCATGTTAAGAGAATATGGCAAATATGAAAGATGTTGATTGATTGATACAACGAATATGTCACAGAGTTTCCATAGCCACAAGATGCAATTGCAAGGTAGTGTATACACAACTATAAACAAACAATCCTAAACAAACGGTATTTCAGGTGTTAACAGATTAAAAACTACTGACCGCATGAGAAGTTATCCAAGGAGGTGGAGGCCAAAACAGCTTAGCATATTCAGGGAGTTTTTGCACTAGCTCTATTTTCCCACTCCTGAAGTCAAACACTCCCAAATCTCGATCTTGCATCGCACCCAAGTCTTCCCCATTGAAGACATTACCGTTGAAGAACACAGAGCTTCCATCACATAGAGGTAATATATCGGAAGCTGAAGCAGAAAAGGTGGAATCATCACCAAGGAACAACATCTTATCCTCAAGATCGTAAACATCAACCCAACTCTCCTCTCTTTCCACAAATCTATACACTTTAAATTTGACTGTTCTCTCATTCATATAAAACGCAGGATGCTCGAAAATCTCCTCAACAAATCCAGGATCCCCTTCCACTGCCTCTAAGCTCAAGTACATATCAACAAGCAACATTTCACCACAAGATTCAATCAAAAACTTCTTATCACCACCAAACACAGGACTCGCAACCAACGTCAACTTCAAGGAACTGTAATCCACAACCACAGTCCTCCCGTTGTTATCAACCGCAAAGAAACGTCCATCGAACAACATCACATCATCATAAGGAGAAGGCATGTCATTAATCACAGTCCATGCTCGATCCCAAGACCTAAACACAGCTAACTTCCCCGAAACATGAATCGTAAGCAACACAAATTTATAATCTCCATCACAATCTAGATACTTAACAACAGCTTTCTCCAAATACAAACTCTCTACAATATCACCAACAGTATTGAAATAATGAAGCTTGAATTCACGACCCAATTCTCGAACCTTAAACTTGGACATATCGAGAACACGAGGGAAATTCTCAGGAATTGAGTTTCTTGTATCACATAACGGATCTAAAAGAGTCACCTTACGAGGAACATTAAGATCTTCCTCGACTTTGATCAACCATCCAAACGAATCCGATTCGATACACGGTTCATGAGGCTTGATAAGTAAGATACTCCGCTGCGAGAGACGGAAACCAACGGCGGAATCAGGGAAGAGACTCCCCCCGTTATCGGGGAGGATCGGGAGATGATGTGTTGGAAGAGGACTTTTCGGCTCGGCGGCGGATCGCCATGAAGAACAAACGGAACGGAATTGGATGAGATCGAAGGAAGATTCTAGAGATTTTGAAATTAGGTCTAAAAGATCCTTCGGTAGTGTAGACCAATCCACCATTGATGAAATTGAATAGCTTTGAACTTCAGAAATGAAAACTCGATAACAGTTATCGACGGTGAGATTTGACCCGACCCGACCCGAATCTAATACCGAGCCGAGCCATAATTTTATCAAACCGAATCAAATTTAACTATAACCGAACCAAATCTAACTGAACAAACCGAAATAAACCGTTACCGTTTTGTCTGATATCAATATTTTAATGTCCATGAAAAATGGATCTAAAAATTCGGACTTTTTAAAGATGAGATTCGGACACAACCCGAGATCGCCACAATTTCCGCAATTTACTTGATCAGGAAAGAGAGACTCCGTTGATGGCTACCACCACCGTCGTATGCGGCGGAGGAGGAGATGTTGAGGGTTGCGATGGCGAGAGAAGCCTGGATCTGTTACCGGCGGCTCTCTTGGAGACTATTATGACGAAACTCGATGTTGCGTCTCTCTGCTCGTTGGCTTCTACTTGCAAAACACTTAAGAGCTGTGTCACTCGTGTTCTCACCTTCACTCCCAACTTCCACATCTTCGTAAGTCTCCACATTTCTTTAAGGGTTTGATTTGGATTTCGATTTCAAACTGAAACTGTATAAAAAGTTTTAGTCTTTTTGGATTTCAGAATGTTTCATTGTCAATGGAAACTGTTAGACCATTGTTGTTTCCGAATCAACAACTTTCTAGTCTCAAGCTTGATTGTGGAAGGCTTGGTAATTCAGCTATTGATATATTGGTACGTCCTTCTTTGAGGGAGATTTCTCTTCACAATTGTCGGGATTTCAGCGGAGATCTCATCTCCGAAATTGGTAGGAAATGCAAGGATTTGAGGTATGTGTGTGATGATGCATCTGCTATAATATGAGGAATCTTTCTGTTGCTGTGTCTGACGGATTGGTAAACTTCAGGCTCCTATGTTTGGGTTCAGTAGCAGAGAAAGTTGGTCGAAGTATTAGCCGTTGTGCTTTGGAGGATTTACTTAATGGTTGCTCCCATTTAGAGGTTTGAATCCTTAATAGATTCTCTTTTGATCTTATTATCTAGTGTTGATTGTCTGTGTAATGGAATCATGCCATATGTGTTGTATTTGGCAGGTCTTAGCACTCATGTTTGACCTCTCATTGTATCTGCGTCCTGGTGATGGTCGCATTTTTGGATTGGTATCTGATAGATTGACTCATCTGGAGCTAGGACACATCACGTCAAGGATGATGACTCAGCTACTCACATCAACTGAAATCTCGGGGCAAGACAGCAACCGAGTTACTACATCTACTGTGCTACAAAATGTCCAGCGGTTGCGCCTCTCAGTGGATTGTATTACTGATGCTGTGGTTAAGGCGATATCGAAATCTCTTCCATCTTTGATAGATTTGGACATAAGAGACGCGCCTCTTGAGGATCCAAGACAAGTATCAGACCTCACGGATTTTGGGCTTCATGAGATCAATCAGAATGGTAAGCTGAAGCACCTGTCTCTAATCCGTAGCCAGGAGTTTCACCCTACTTACTTCCGGCGAGTTAGTGATCAAGGAATGCTTTTTCTTGCTGACAAATGCTTGGGAATGGAAACCATTTGTCTTGGTGGCTTTTGTCGGGTAACAGATGCTGGTTTCAAGACTATTCTTCACTCTTGCGCTAGCCTCTCCAAGTTTAGTATATATCATGGACCTAAATTGACGGATCTTGTCTTCCATGACATCTTAGCAACTACTCTTTCGCTTAGTCATGTTAGCTTAAGAAGGTGCCATCTTCTTACTGACCACGCAATTCAAAAGCTGGCATCAAGTCTCAAGCTGGAGAATCTTGACCTCAGAGGGTGCAGAAACCTGAGGGATGAAACCTTGACAGCTGTATCTCATCTGCCAAAACTGAAGGTTTTACTTCTTGATGGCGCTGATATTAGCGACACAGGGCTTTCGTACCTAAAAGAGGGAGTTTTGGACTCCCTAGTTTCTTTATCTGTCAGAGGGTGCAGAAATTTAACCGATAAGTTCATGTCTACCTTATTTGACGGATCCTCAAAACTGGCGTTGCGGGAACTCGACTTGTCTAATCTTCCTAATCTAACGGATGCTGCCATTTTTGCTCTAGCAAAATCTGGAGCCCCAATCACAAAACTGCAACTAAGAGAATGTAGACTCATAGGTGATGCCTCAGTCATGGCTCTTGCATCCACCCGGGTTTACGAAGACGAATGTCCTGGAAGTAGCCTGTGCTTGTTGGATCTTTACGACTGTGGTGGCATCACGCAACTCTCATTCAAATGGCTAAAGAAACCGTTTTTCCCGAGGCTTAAATGGTTAGGGATCACAGGAAGTGTAAACAGAGATATCGTAGATGCTTTGGCAAGGAGACGACCACATTTGCAGGTCTCTTGCCGTGGAGAAGAGCTTGGAAATGATGGGGAAGACGACTGGGACTCTGCAGACATACACCAACACATAGAAGCACAAGAAGATGAGCTTGAACAGTGGATTCTTGGAGACGAAGGTGATGTTGAAATGGAGGATGCAGAAGACGAGAGTGAAGAAGACGCAAGTGAAGAAGACTGATAATTCTGAAGCTATTTGGGTAAATACCAATTCTCGTCATCTTTACTTGAGGTTTTAATTCTTTTGATGTTCTTTTTTTCTTTCTTAGTTCTTATGGTTATTGTTGTTATTAGTGTTGTGTTGTTGTTGTTGGTGATGTTGTTGTTCTAATCATCTCTTGTTTCTTTAACTCTGGTCTTGATTATTTGAATAAAGGATATCTAGAGATTGTGTTGTGTGTGTTTTTGTAATAATTAGAGTTTGATAAAAGAAAATAAAATATTTAAGGTGAAATAGTTTTGGATTTTAATTATCATTTTTGGTTCAATTTAATATGAATTTTATTTGCTATACTATAAAGATTTGAATCTCTTATACCAGTATTGATCATAGTAAGTTAAAAAAACATTATCGTAAATAATATAATAGTTGTAATTTGTTTATAATCTCATGCCATTATGTACACGTAACGTTTATTCCTAATTAACGTAAGCTTTTGTACCATGCATCACAACAATCGGCGAAGTTTTTGTTTCTTTTTTCTAAAAAATCGTAATTTTGTTAAGCAAATTTTTCTTCTTAGATTTAATAATAACAATTAATTTTCAAATGGATTTCAGAAATTCCTTCAAATCTCATAGCTCATACAAACAAATTCGAAGCCCCGGAGATCAAAGCGAGCCAAGCCCTGAACATCTGCCAATTCTCCACGATCACCATCCTGATCATTCCGGCATGGTGGTCGATGACCAGAAACCCGACAGCACTCGTTCTAGCCTCGACGATGGTCGTAACGCGCCTGTAGAACGTGATGCCAGTTACAAATTCTGGCAAGACAACACTACTGGAACGTCAACGGATCACACGGCGGTGAGAACAAGTGATAAAGATCCAATCGCTATTAGTCGAAAAGGCGATAGATTAAGCGGTAGTTTCGATTTCGTGCACGGGAAGCTACCGGTTGATGAATCTCCAACGAAAATGGTCGCTGGAGAGCCTGTGAATCGGCAATGGAGAGGTAGAAATAATGAAGAGATCACACTTGATGTTGATCAAGAAAATGATGATGTAAGTCACCAAACAATGCCTACGCCTACATCAACGGCTCGAACCTCGTTTGATGCGTCTAGAGAAATGCGAGTCTCTTTTAACGTTCGTAGAGCGGGTGGTGCGTTTGTCGCTGGTTCGGTTCCTTCTTCGTCTTCCCATTCGTCTTCTTCTTCGTCCGCGACAATGCGGACGAATCAGGATCAGCCGCAACTGCAGGAGGAAGAGGTTGTGAGATGTACTTCGAACATGTCGTTTCAGAGGAAATCAGAGCTTATATCTAGAGTGAAGACAAGGTCTAGGCTTCAAGATCCGCCACGTGAGGAAGAAACGCCTTACTCGGGTTGGAGATCGGGTCAGTTGAAATCCGGGTTACTTGCGGATATTGATGAAGAGGATGATCCATTAGCGGAAGAAGATGTACCAGATGAGTATAAAAGAGGGAAGCTTGACGCCATTACATTGCTCCAGTGGCTTAGCTTAGTCGCTATTATAGCTGCATTAGCGTGTAGTTTGTCGATTCAGTCTTGGAAGAAAGTTAGAGTTTGGAATCTTCATCTATGGAAATGGGAAGTGTTCTTGTTGGTTCTTATATGTGGGAGGTTGGTTTCGGGTTGGGGAATCCGAATCGTTGTCTTCTTCATCGAGAGAAACTTCCTTTTGCGGAAGCGGGTTCTTTACTTCGTTTACGGTGTGCGTAGAGCTGTTCAGAACTGTCTATGGCTAGGCCTAGTCCTTCTCGCTTGGCACTTCTTGTTCGACAAGAAAGTACAGAGGGAGACAAGGAGCAGGTTTCTTCCTTACGTAACCAAGATCTTGGTGTGTTTCTTGCTAAGTACTATCTTGTGGTTGATCAAGACACTAGTGGTTAAAGTTCTGGCCTCTTCGTTCCACGTCAGTACTTACTTTGATCGGATTCAAGAAGCGCTCTTTAACCAGTACGTGATCGAGACGTTATCGGGTCCTCCCATGATTGAAATGAGCAGGATTGAGGAAGAGGAAGAGCGGGCGCAAGACGAGATATTCAAGATGCAGAACGCAGGTGCTAATTTACCACCAGATCTTTGCGCGGCTGCGTTTCCACCGGGAAAAAGCGGGAGAGTAATGAATCCGAAACTCTCCCCGATAATCCCGAAATCAACAACTGATAATGGAATTAGCATGGAACATCTTCACAGGATGAATCATAAGAACATCTCTGCTTGGAACATGAAGAGACTAATGAAGATTGTGAGAAATGTTTCTCTGACCACACTGGACGAACAGATGCTAGAAAGCACATACGAAGATGAATCCACCCGCCAGATACGAAGCGAAAAAGAGGCTAAAGCAGCTGCAAGGAAGATTTTCAAGAACGTTGAGCAACGTGGCGCAAAGTGAGTCTACATTTTCAATTACTTTCATTAAAAGAATCCAATTTAAGTTTCACTAATAGACTCCTCTGAATGACTAAAGGTACATTTACCTAGAGGATTTGATGAGATTTTTGCGGGAAGACGAGGCGATGAAGACCATGGGCCTCTTCGAAGGTGCACCGGAGAATAAAAGGATCAGCAAATCAGCCTTAAAGAACTGGCTGGTAATTGTTGATTTTTCTGCATTGGTCTTATTAGAAAAAGATTCACCAGATTAATTTCTGCTGTGTATATATATCACACCGTTGTTGACTTTGATTAGGTCAATGCTTTCAGAGAGCGACGAGCTCTTGCCCTGACACTCAACGACACCAAGACAGCAGTGAACAAGCTCCATCACATGATTAATATTGTCACTGCCATAGTCATTGTTGTCATTTGGCTTGTCCTTCTTGAAATTGCTTCCTCCAAGGTACTTCTCTTTGTAAGTTCACAAGTTGTACTCTTGGCCTTCATCTTTGGGAACACTGTCAAGACCGTCTTCGAGTCCATCATCTTCTTATTCATCGTACACCCTTACGATGTTGGTGATCGGTGTGAGATTGACAGTGTACAGGTATGTGCATGCGCCTTTGCAATGTAACCCGCAAGAATCTTGTAAACTGGCTAACCAAATGTTAATGAAATGAAATCCAGTTGGTGGTGGAGGAGATGAACATACTCACTACCGTGTTCTTACGATACGACAATCTGAAGATTATGTATCCGAATAGTCTTTTGTGGCAGAAATCAATCAACAATTACTACCGCAGTCCGGATATGGGAGATGCAATCGAGTTCTGTGTCCACATTACTACTCCTCTTGAAAAAATCTCCGTGATCAAACAGAGAATATCGAAGTAAGACTTACCGATATTTTTATGCTTATGCGCGTTTTTATACCGATATGCTAACTAACTTACCGCAATGTAGCTACATCGACAACAAGCCGGAGTATTGGTACCCACAAGCCAAAATCATTGTAAAAGATTTGGAAGATTTGCACATAGTAAGACTAGCAATATGGCCATGTCACAGGATTAATCACCAAGACATGGCTGAAAGATGGACAAGAAGAGCCGTCTTAGTCGAAGAAGTGATTAAGATACTCCTCGAGCTCGACATTCAACACCGGTTTTATCCGCTCGATATCAATGTCCGAACAATGCCTACCGTTGTCTCTAGCAGAGTTCCACCTGGCTGGTCACAAAACCAACCTGCCTGAAATTTTGATGAACAACACAACACTTTTCATTTTGCCTCAAAGGAGTCAACAATTTTGTAACCAAACAAACATTAATCTAATTAATTAGTTCATATAACCACAATTTTGACCTTTTCAAGATTCATTAATCACAATTCAAGAGTTCTTCCCGAATCAATCAAGTATCTATGACTCTACTCTTACATTACATGTGCTTAGGATTAAGTAGCAACTATAATCTCTAAAGTCTAAATTAATCTTCCCTAATTCAAACTTAAGCCTAATCTCATCTACCCATTGAAATCATTATTCAATAACCAAGCTAGTTCTTGCCTGTTAAGCAGAGATATTAATAAACAACAAAGAAAAGAATCAAAACCAACGTATAACCTTGTTAATGATGAAGATAAGAACGAAAGGAAACAAGAACAATATTGTATGCACGCAATGACTAAGAGAAATCTTGTGTTGGGTGTTGTTAAATGTTAATAAATGTGCCCACCCTAAAACGAAAACAATCAAAGTCCAAACTTAGAACATGAGATGTGTAAAACACCTTCATTAAATTTAGTGATCGTTTTTTATCAAATGACAAATTAATTACTATATTAAGTCATTATCCAACTCATAGTGGTTTTAAAAACTCCTAAACCAAATTATAATTGTTAGTAAGTTAAGTAACAGAGAACAAAATAATACTCGTAACTCTTGTTTCCAAACTATAACGTAACTTTTGTTCATCATCTTCACAGTTTCTGTTTCTGTTTCTAAAGATTCTAAATTTTGTGTTTTTCTTTTCCTTTTTCTTTCGATTATTTTTGATTTTCTGATGGAATTCCGCAAACCCTTTAAGTCTCATAGCTCGTATAAACAGATTATAAGCACCGGAGATCAAAACGAGAAGACAAAGAAGAAGAAGAAACTGGCGAATCTTGACGATGGCGACATTGCTAAAACTCAGAGCTCTGGGTCTAGTTTCGATGGAAACAGCTATAAGTTCTGGCAAGACATTGCAACAGATGATTATACAAAGAGCGGGAGTTTCGATTTCCCGCAATACCGTGAGGAGATCACACTCGATGTAAACGAAGAAACAGAGGAAACAGAGGATGTCAGCAACAACAACAATTTGTCCGGTTCTAAAGAAACGAGAGTCTTTTTCAAAATAAACAGTTCAGGAACTAATAATATGTCTGGTTCTGTACGTTCTTGTACATCTTCGACTTCGTTTTCATCGGCCACAATGCGGTTAAATTTAGAGCAGCAGTTGGAGGATGAAGGAGAGGTGGTTGTAAGATGTTCATCGGTGAGGAAAACAGAGCTAGTTTCGAGGGCGAAGGCGAGATCGAGGTTGATAGATCCGCCACAAGAAGAGGAACAACAATACTCGAGCTGGATCGGGACATCGGATCAGTTAAGATCAGGTTTACTTGGGAGACACTCCGATGATATTGAGGAAGAAGATGATTCTTCGGCTGAAGAAGATGTTCCAGTGGAATATCGAAAGTTGAAAATGGATGCGATAACGTTGCTTCAATGGATGAGCTTAATCGCACTCGTAGTTGCGTTAGTGTTGAGTCTAGGGCTTCATACTTGGAGAAATGCAACTCTATGGAGCCTTCATCTGTGGAAATGGGAAGTGGTCTTGCTGGTTCTCATCTGTGGGAGGCTGGTTTCGGGATGCGGAATCCGAATCATCGTCTTCTTTATCGAAAGAAACTTCCTTTTGAGGAAACGGGTTCTTTACTTCGTATACGGTGTGAAGACTGCTGTTCAGAACTGTCTCTGGCTCGGCCTCGTGCTTCTCGCTTGGCATTTCTTGTTTGACAAGAAAGTAGAAAAGGAAACACAAAGCGATGTTCTTCTTCTTATGTCTAAAATATTAGTGTGTTTTTTGTTGAGCACGGTCTTATGGCTGATCAAGACACTGGTGGTGAAAGTTCTAGCCTCTTCGTTCCACGTTAGTACCTACTTTGATCGGATTCAAGAAGCTCTGTTTCATCATTACTTGATCGAGACGTTATCTGGACCTCCAATGCTTGAGTTAAGCAGGATTGAGGAAGAGGAAGATCGGACGCAAGATGAGATCTACAAGATGCAGAAAGGAGGAGCTGATTTATCACCTGAACTTTGTTCCGCTGCGTTTCCTCAGGAAAAAAGTGGAAGTACAATGAACATGAAGTTCTCTCCAATCATTCCAAAGACGGGAAGTGATAACGGAATCACAATGGATGATTTACACAAGATGAATCAGAAAAACGTTTCAGCTTGGAACATGAAGAGACTGATGAAGATTGTGAGAAATGTTTCCCTGAGTACGTTGGACGAACAAGCGCTTCAAAACACGTGTGAAGATGAATCCACTCGACAGATACGGAGCGAAAAAGAAGCTAAAGCAGCTGCAAGGAAGATTTTCAAGAACGTAGCTCAACCTGGCACAAAGTGAGTATACAATTTCTCTACTTTCTTTAAAAAGATTTCTTTCCTAGGACCTAATAAATCCATAATCTGAATGTATATAAATAGACACATATATCTGGAGGACTTGATGAGATTTTTGCGAGTAGACGAGGCGATGAAGACAATGTGTCTCTTCGAAGGCGCCTTAGTGACCAAAAAGATTACTAAATCAGCCTTGAAGAACTGGCTGGTACTACTTCTTGTTCATAGAAAATGTTGATTCTTATGATTATGTATATATGTCACTAAAGTATTGATTCTGCTTAATTAGGTAAATGCTTTCAGAGAGAGAAGAGCACTTGCCTTAACACTCAATGACACCAAAACAGCAGTGAACAAACTCCATCACATGATTAGTTTTCTCACTGCCATTGTCATCATAGTCATATGGCTGATCCTTCTTGAAATCGCTACTTCCAAGTATCTTTTATTTCTAACTTCACAAGTTGTACTCTTAGCCTTCATGTTTGGGAACTCTCTCAAGACCGTCTTCGAGTCAATCATCTTCCTCTTCATCATTCACCCTTACGATGTTGGTGATCGGTTACTCATCGACACTGTAGAGGTAACTAAAAAACCAAAATGTGTTTGTTTTTAGTCTATTTACTAAACCTTATACATAGGCTAATTTAACAAGATCAAAATTGTAGATGGTGGTGGAGGAAATGAACATTCTCACAACAGTTTTCTTGAGAGCTGACAATCTGAAGATTGTGTATCCAAATATTCTTCTATGGCAGAAAGCGATCCACAATTACAACCGTAGTCCGGATATGGGAGATGAAGTTACATGCTGTGTCCACATTACTACTCCTCCTGAAAAGATTGCTGCAATCAAACAAAGAATATCAAGGTAAAAAATCATGCCCTTGTTCTAGTGTCTTAAGCTTATATATTATGACAGGATGATAATATGATCGTTTTTTCGCGAAAACCGCAGCTACATTGATAGCAAGCCAGAGTATTGGTATCCAAAAGCTGATGTCATTGTAAAGGATGTGGAAGATTTGAACATTGTGAGGATAGCAATATGGCTATGTCATAAAATTAACCATCAAAACATGGGAGAGAGATTTACAAGAAGAGCGTTGTTGATCGAGGAAGTAATCAAAATCCTCCTCGAACTCGACATTCAATACCGGTTTCATCCACTTGACATCAATGTTAAAACCATGCCAACAGTTGTCTCGAGCAGAGTTCCACCTGCCTGGTCACAAAACCCTGATTTAAGGTAATTATAGAGAAGATGTGTGTGCCTTTTCTTTTGGTGTTAAGTGTGTTATCTTAACTCTTAAGTGCATGAGAGACAGCAAACTGTGTTTTAGTATGAGGTTGGTTGTTGTATTTTTTTTTTCTTTGTTAGTAAACCGCTTGTTGTATATATATGAAGGTGAAAGCAAAGAGTGGGATCATAAACTTGTGTTATAGAAACTTTATGAAATAGAAACAAATGATATTTTTAGTAATGAGGTATTTTTTTATTTATTTTTTGTGTGGCAGAAGAGAAAAACTTCGAAAACAAATTCACTTTTTTTTCTTCTTGAATGTTTTTTTTAGGCGAATTATTCTTCTTGAATGTTAATTCCAACATCATTAGTTTCAATAACATAAAATTTTACTTCGATCTACATGTTCTCCAAATTACCAGATCATTTTACAGTGTCATCTTTAAAATAATTTAGTTTTAATCTAGTTTTACGACTGATAATGATGCAGCATATTTTGAATAAAGATCTATATTTTTTATGAATTTTAATATTTAACCTATAATAGGTATGTTTAGGTTTTATTAAATGGTTTTCAGCAGGTTTAAAGTTTTGTTATAATTTATAAATAGTATACTTAGGCTTTAAATTTATGAAAATGTTTCAGAAAACATAGAAAGCGAAAACACAAAACATGTTTTTGAAAGAATATCGAGAATTTAACAAATCTAGTAAAGTTTAATTTTGTTTAAAGATGTTCAAAACTAAACTAATCACTTTGCCATTTATCTTAGTTTTTTATATTCCCACAATTGATGGATACTAGCATATCATATGCGGGTTGTTACCTAACGCGCAGTAGCACTTAGAACGCATAATCGGTATCTACACGATTTTAGACTATTTATACGTTCATAATATAAAATATTACAAATAAGATTGTTAATTTAAAAAGAAAAAGATGGAGATTAGACAAAAAAAAACATTTATTGAAAAACACGAAAATGTTAAATCATTAATAAGAATTAGACAAAAACATTCATTTCATAACATTATAGCATGTATGAAGTCAAAATTTATAAATTTAAATTTATATAGTGAAAAATTTGGAAAATAGACTCAAACAAATAAAATATTATAAATAAGATAATAATTGAGGTAGAAGCGCCTAGAATCCCCTAAGAGCGCCTAATACCGGTTTCATCCCTTTAATTTCTAATCTATATTCTATTCTATATTATAGACCATTTCAATTTTTGAAAACCTTTTTTCTATAAAAATTGAAATTAAATAAAGTTCTAAACTTTTTCTGAATCATTGCAATTTGTGATCTCATTTAAGCCGGGCTTAAACAAGTTTAGAAGAAACAAATAATCACATGAAGTTATGATCATATTTTGAATAGATCAATTACATATATATTTTTGTCACAAGCTAAAAGGCTATATATACACTCTTCTCTTTTATACATGATGAGTTCATATAATCACACTTCCTCGCCTGAGGTTTTGTTGATTGCTTTGTTCAATGGTGGAGTAGGGACATCTTTAATCAGTAGACTCTGAAAGAAACCGATCAACTGTGCATGCAAAAGGTATTGGTCCATCATAATTCGTATACAATCAAATCAAAGTTAGTCTTGATAGATGAGATATTCATATATACCGAGGACAAGGAGATGCAAAGGAGGCTGAATCCAGGGAAATAGAACGGTGCATTTTTTGAAAGAAACAACGCTATATACATGGAATCAAATTATTGAATGTGTCAAAAGAAATGAATGAAACTTGGTAGTATATAGTTTGTGTTCTTACGGCTTTACAAACCTGTCAATGGACTGAACACAAATGGTGCCACCACTTTGCCAAAGGACCTCACTCCAGATATGCATCCTTGAACTTTTCCCTACACATTTCAAATTAACAATAGTTAACTTGTGTGCTTTTTTGTATAAATGTTGATACAACAAAAATCAAAAACCAATGATAACAAGAAACTGGTTTTTACCTGTTCACCAGGTCCAACTTGTCTCGAGGCAATACCACAAACCTGCAGCCAAAAATGTTCAAACTCTTAAATTTTATAGACATCAGATTCAAACCATTTGAAAATGAATTATTGTCCATCTTTAGTTATTATATAGGCCAATATAATCCATTCATTATATATCACTTAAAATTCTTGCCTAATTTTAGATGTGAGATATTATTATTTCCTATACATTATATTATACATTACTCTAGGCCTTATTTCATTTTCAATGTAAGATTCTTCACAAATTTTATTAAGTAGCAAAAGCAGTAATATTAATGATCAATTAATAGAAATGTCAAATTACCGATGGCATCACAAATAAGGCTCCAGGTACAAACACAGTGGTGAGATAAGGAACCTGCGAAAATCGAAGAAAAAACAAGAAGCAAATCATATTGAGAGAAAACATAGAATGAGGTACCTAGTTTTGACTGACTCACCCATGGTGCCCAAGAAATGCTGACAATGGCCATCTACATCACAAACCCCAATATGCACCATTTCATTATTTCTTTATAAAAAGAAGGTTTTGTAAGGTGTAAATAGAAGCATAAGTAAGAAAATAAATATGCTTACGTTTATGAATTCCATAAAAAGCCCTGTTGATAAAAGCTTGCATTCTCCAATGGCCGATGCAAATCTTGGCAGTACAAACAACTGAGAGAACATATTGATCGCAATTAATTAACGTAAGAAATCAATTCAAATATGAAAGTATAAATGCTATGTTTAGACAATACTATTTACACATAATCACTCGTAGGTTATTTACTTGAGAGATAGACCCAACGATGGTAATCAACAGCAAGAGATCAGCAAACTGCTTCTTGTCAAATCCAAAACGTGCTTTCAAAAAGTACTGCATAGTTTAGAAAAAAGTCATGCGTATATTATTTCATTAATATAACGAAAAACTCAATATGTGAAAATGATGATTATATAATTTATGAGCTAAACCAAGAAAGCAGACTCCATTCCACTATCTGAAAAACTGCTGAAGAATGTAACAACCAATGCTTGAAAGAATATGGTGCTGCATTATCAAACCCATAACCATCATTTTGAATAACAATATATGAGAACATAAATAAAAATAAAAGCATATATATATAAACATACCTAGTCTTCATCAAGCTGATCATATCTTTCAATGAAGAATACTTCTTGTGAAAGACTTGTGTTTTGATGGGTCTATCGTTCAGAATCGGCTCTGCTAACATTGTGGTATTAATACTATCATGATCCTCTTGATGATACGTACCATGATGAAGATCATCATCTTCATCATCGTTTAGCTTTTCTTTTAGGAAAACTCTCATGTACACTAGGCCAACGAAAAATGATATAGCAGAAACCTAATTAATCCGAAAATGAAAATCATTGATTTTGGAATCACATGCATCAGAATTAAATTTAATTTAATGAGTTAGTTTTAATATTGGTGATGAAAAATCAAAAATGTACCTGAAAAGTCAAAGCTATGGGAAGAAAACGAGCAACTAATGTTCCAAAAAGTCCAGCAATTGTTTTGATACCAGCTAAAATACCAAAAGCTGAAATTCTTGTACTGCCATGAATATTTACTGCCTGAAAAAAATAATATGAAATGAGGTTATCTTTTCATAACATTTTATTAAAATTATAAATAAATCATTGTGGAAAAAATAAAGTAAAAATAAAGTAATTACCACATATGCATAAGCTAGGCAGTCAACGGTGCCTTCACATACCATAGAGGTCAGAATCTTGCTTATATAAAACACATAAAAGAATTTTATATCCCTTCTGTATCCTAAAATTACTGCCAAAATTAAATCACAGAATCAACCACATATTATTTTTGAAAAAGTTTCTTTTCGTAATAAGAAAATATATAGAAAAATAAATATATGAGACAATATTTCAAAAGTGATTTTATAAAGTTAAAAGAGAAAAGGAAACAAATGAAATATGCAAAATATTTAAAAAAGTGAGAATGCGAATAAATGCCATGTAATACTTCTACAACTTTCTTTGGTAACACATGTCATTTTTATATGGTCATATTGTTAATGAGTTAGTTTAGAAAGTCATCTAACAATATTCCACTAACCAGTAGTGTTTTATATATGGCTATAGATACTTCAGTTTCCCTTTTAACCTTTTCTTTTAATCTTTAATTCAAGCATGGGTTATCATTGTGCAACCCGGTCGTCGGAGCATCATGCATGGCCAAAAAATAAGACTTCTGTTTTTAGTAACCAGGATGTGATCCACAATATTATCATTTTACTAATCACGTCATGATATGAATGTAGCCATTGAGTAAGTCACTCCCGGTATTTATAATATACATAAAGCATGATACTATTTTAACTGGCCAAGTGAGAGTGATTAAATAAATTTACGATTTCGAGGAATTGATCTCTTCCCTATACATTCAAACCAAGTAAGAAACACTAACCCACTACCACTTGATTAAAATAAGATTTTACGATTTTACTATTTCGATGAATTGGTCTCTTCCCTATACTACATACAAACCAAGTAAGAAACACTAACCCACTACCACTTGATTAAAATAAGATTTTGTCACTCAATAATTTATTTTGTTGGTTTATTTGCATAGTTAATAACATTTAAGATAAAGTAGTTTCACAGGGAAAAAAAAAAGATTAATTAAAGTTGTTATTTGAAGTTGATATAGATCGATTTAGTTTAAATCATAATTTTGCGTTGGCAAATAAAGTAGTGGTGCTTGTTCGGTGAAGACATGTGGTAGGGCAAATGACGATATATATGCATGCGCGTGTTGAAGTGGGGCATAAACCTTCTTTACTTCCACGCAATTACTTTCAATGCACACAGCACATTGCAATATCATTTTTGACGTACACATTATCATATACTTTAATATAGTTAGTGAGTCATTTTATTTGCGTTAGTGAGTTAGTGACTCTAAAAGTAAGAAAAAGAAAGAACTAAAAAAAGAAAACAAGAAACTGACCAGGAGGAACAATGGAGAGACACATGGGAAGGGTGAGGATTGTTTTAATCCCATATCTGTCTGATAGATTCCCAATTACTGGCATCATTATCATAGTCCCCATCCCTATTGCCTTCATTTAATAGTTCATAAATAAAATTCATCAGTATCATAACAAACAAATTTATTTATTTTAAATTGTTTTTAGCTTGTTTTTAGTAATAAAATCTTTAAAAAAACTTTAGCATATTAATTACATCAAATTATATACTAATTTATATTATATGGTTTTAACCTTTTATTTTGTATAGAAAACCTTAATTGGAAAACAAGTTTTGATCGGAAAAAAACTACATAGAAATTTTTGTTCTCCAAAACCATCTAAAGGAAATTAATAATTACTTTTTTCTTAGAATTGCATAATATAATTAAACTCGTGATAAAATGGTAGTAAGAAAAAAACTTAGACCGTTACTTTTTTTTGGTCGGCAACTTAGACCGTTACTGGTAAAATGTCCGGGCTAGTAAATAAAAATACAAGAAAGAAAGTAGAGAGAAAAATATATTTAAAACTGGATTTTTTTCTTTCTATTTTCTATTTATAGGTGAAAACACAAATGCAGAGTAAACCTAAATACAAAGAAAATTTACTCTGTTAAAAGTTACTAGTCAAAAAACTTGATTAGATTTGAAAACAAAATAGGATGATATTCTATAAAACTTTTTTTCCCGTTCTTTATAATCTTTTTTTGCTTAAGAAAAGCAAAATCCGATCATCTTTAAAAGCAAGTTTTCGATTTCAGACATTTGGAAGCATATGCCAAATTTCGTTTCAAGTAAAGAAAACAAACAAAAAAATCTTCTAACAATCAAGAAATGGAAATCAAAGAGAGACTAGGTTGGTACCACTTGTTGAAAACCAGTGAGGTAAACGGCAAGAGAACATGAGTCGTCAGGGCCAGAGCATACAGCAGCGACGGTGACATCAGTAATCACTGGTACTACCATGAATCCGGCGAAGGCAGAAAGAAAAACCGTCGCCAACATGTGTCTCAGCCCTCCAATTCCATCCTCCATCACCTTTTAGCCTATGCTTGCCGACTTCGATTCAAAATAACAGAAAATAAACACAAAAAGTGTTGAGAGTTTTGTTTTTGTTTTTGCTTTTGATTATTGAACAAACAAAGAAAGCTTACTTGAAAATACTACAATGTGGCAGATATTTTTCCAATCTATTCTTTATTCCAAAAATTCGGTTGAAGCATGGGAGATCACATCAGACTTTTGAGGACTTTTTTGGTATTTTCTGGCCGACTCGATCATTAGTCACCATCTCTTGTGTAGGGAGTACCTTTTAATTACACATTACGAATTATGTGACATTTTGTAATAACTACGATCGATTTGAAGTTAAGACTATGCAAAAAATTTGGTACTGCCATATTTCAATCTGCATTAAAGATATATAAATCCAGACGATTACGTAATTAAATAAAAATTTATCCGTCGCGTACAAACCATAAATAAGGATCATGTCCATTCCCACAATTTTGTAAAAACGATTATGTCCATTCCCACACGCTTTTGTCATTTCTAGGCATTTCAAAACAACAAAGTACAACTTGATATCACTCACATGCATGAAAATAAGGATCAGTTACAAATAAAGCACTTCAAAAGTGTATGCCGTTGTAGAAATAGGCACAAAATCATGTGCTACTGCAATTAGGTATTTTTCTCACAGTATTGACGTTTTTATCTTTTTTATTATTCGCATTTAACCGTCTAATTTGTCTCTACAATTCACCCTCAATCTCCAGTTCCGATTTGTCTCTCAATTCACCCTAATCGTAATTCGTAAACTGATCACAACATGACACATACACCATCGAACATCTGTTTTTGAATTACTTAGCGATTATTAGACATCGTTCTATCAAATCGAAAACATATCCTACCGTCGATCCTCATTTCCGCCGTTAACGCCTTCCATCTTCAGTCTTTGCTAATCAAAAACCAGTGACACTGCCTTCATCTCTTTCCTCGACTCCTAAACTGGTGACAAGTTTCAGTCCGAATCAAAATCCACCGACCAATATATTTATCGATCAAATGTAAAATTAATTTAATCTGCGTCTTGAAATCTTTGGGTTCCCTAAGCATTATTCCCTTAGGATATAGATTTATTTATATACAAACCTATTTAATTGGATCTATTGAATTAATAAGGGAGAAAAAGAT
>Ga0041059_1000255_pt1 | contig 36542 bp, 32 predicted proteins | sample AraColnosormetaG_FD_56232 | JGI IMG/M metagenome (GOLD analysis project Ga0041059, IMG submission 56232) | Arabidopsis roots microbial communities from North Carolina, USA - Col MF nosort | ecosystem: Host-associated > Plants > Roots > Unclassified | place: USA: North Carolina | collected...
CCATTACCCCACCTCCTGCTCCCATCGCTCCCCCGCCTCCTGAACATGACCACCACGACCACGACCATGACCATGACCACGACCACGACCACGACGATGACCACGATGATGATGATGACCATGACCACGATGATGACCACGATCACGACCATGACGATGATCACGACCATGACGACGATGACCGTGACCGTGACCGTGACCGTGACCGCGACCGTGACCGTGACCGCGATCATGACCGTGCTCACGATGACCATGACCATAACCATGACCATGACAATGATCACAATGACAACAATCACGACCATAATCATGACGCCGACCACCACAACAATGACGACAACAGCCACGATCAACACCGCCGTCGACACCACCGCCACCACCACCGCCACCATCATCGACACAGAGAAGAGACGTTTGCGCAACAAGAGTGCTGCAAGTGGTTGAAGCAAATGGACAACGAGTGCGTGTGCGACCTTCTGGTCCGGCTTCCGCCATTGCTAGCCAAACCAATTCATAACTATACAGTCTTTGTGGATGAGTCATGTATCGTCACTTTCGTCTGTGGAGGCAGACTCATTAGCTGATTCTCTTTCCTTTCTAATACTATACTGCCATGTCTTCTCTTCTTCTTCGAGAATCAAGACCCCTTTGTCTATCTTCTCTTCTTAGTTGTTGTCATAAAGTTTTTTATTCACGCTGTTTAGTTTAATTGTTGTACTTGTACGTTCACATTACATATACAGGTCAAAAAGTCAAACCAAACCATTCGTGTGAGCTTCCATATGGGCCGAAATTCATAGGGTTTTGAGATGATTGCAGGCCCATTATTTATTACAGATGGCAATTTTCTAAATTAGTTAGTTTCAAGCCCGTTTATTGTATTAATAACACCACAGTGGGTGGGAGGACTCGGAAGTATATAAGAGCGATCCTGTGGTGAGTTTAAGGACGTTTGCTATTTCTACGTTGACATAAATTAATCGAATCCATTCTATAACGCAATTTCAATTCACAAAAAACGAATATATAGTACTAACAAACAGAACCAAAAAAAAAAACTAAGAGATGATGGTACATTAAACAAGGGAAGATGGAGATTCTGGAATCTTACTTTCTGTAATAAAAAAAAAGTCGCGTTGATGGGACCAATGTATAGAATTTAAATTTTCGGGTTATGCTAAAAAGATGTGATTCTTTTACTCGAACTTCTTTTTTTTTGTTGGCAAGTTGTTATTTGTCTTCTTGCACTTTGTTCCTTATATCTTATAGGTTCAAAATCTACGTCAAGATCATATATATACGCAAATATTCACACCTACATAAGTTTCCAAATTCCAATACATGGTACCAGGCCAAGAAGACCAAAGTATACATATAGAAGTTAGAAGGAGGATATAAGTGATCAATTTTATTTTATTTTGGTAAAAGAAAATGAGTGATCAATTTTGTTTGTTACGGAACATATTTTTATAATTATGACAAGAGCAATGAGATAGCAAACTGTAATAAAACAAACCAAAAAAAGGTGGCCACTAGCGTCGAGAGACGCCAATCGCACACGGGCTTAGTAGAGAGAATAAAAAAAATGGATGGGTTCCAATTAAGAACGCATTAAGAAAACTAAGATTGATATGTGTGTGTGTGTGTGGGCACTCACATGATGAATCGAATAATTTGCACATATTTGTCAACGGGCTTCTCTGTACGGCTTCTGGCGCATTCTACTGTTTCTTACTGTACGGTCATTTGCTAATTGCTGCTACTCATTTTTAAAGTATAATTAATTAATAACTACTACTATTATTCTTCTCTTTACCAAAAAAAAATATATATTAAATCTTCTTTTTCTTCGTTTTGTTCCGACTCAAACTGGTTAATATTTTTGAACGGATTCTATACCTAAAAAGTTGCTGCTATATATTATCAAACTTTGTGGATCGTATCATATTTGTGTTTTTTTTTTACTTTTTGTTGGTACAAGAAATTGAAGGAAAAATCGTATCATTTATTTGAGTGGTTATAGTAATTTTATTTGTTTAGCTTCTTTTTTTTGTTTTTTAAATCAGCAAAAACTAAGATGAAAAAACAATTGATGTATAATTTTTATGATTATTTTTCTTTTTTGGAAGAGAAAAAATCATTGGCTTAGAAATTTGTGTCCTTAATAGCTTCTTTAACAAAAATTTTTTTGTCTATATATAGCTAGCTACTAAATGTTTCTTTTTTTGTTCCAGAGTATCTTGATCATAATTTATGGTTATAAACTTATATACATAAGTGGGTCAGCAGTCAAGATTTCCCCTTTAATATTGGTTAATATTCTCCTGTTTAGAAATAACAAATTGTATTATTAATCATGAGATAGAAACTTATATAAATCGTACCAACTTTAAGCCCCACTCAGCTTACTCGTCGTTATATTATTGAAATCAAATAGTTACAAAAGGCGGGTAAGTCTTCATTTTCCAAATATAGCATTCCACTCACAGTCTCACTTACATCCAAAAAAGTAGATGATAATACTGAATAACCGTTATGCCAAAATTTTCAGTATCTGACAATACTATATACGATAATACGATATGCATATATATCATATTTTATTTTTGTAGCTTATTTTTTTATATTTTTCCACCACTCATCGTAGCCTCGTATATTTTGATCGGATCATTGCCCCGTCACCATCACCAATAAGTACCATTGGCGTAAATTAACCACATTTCTTCAGAATCCACCCTTATCTTTTACGTGGTTACAACTGATCACGCCACTAGACACCGCGACAACTCGCGTTCCATGGCGGCCGCAACCGCTGTTGAAGCTTCCACGAGCGGTCGTCGGCTGGCAATGTCCAGCAGAAACCGCGACACAGTATCTGTGCTTGGTCCAGCCACGAGCCTCTCCCAGGCCACGTTAGCATCCATCTTGGACCTTCGCTTTGTAAAGACTGGAGTCGCATCCACTCTCTGAATAGACCACTTCTTCACTTTTCTCAACCGTTCGATCTTTTCTCTCTGCCTACAAGCTAACTCAAATGTATTCCTCTTTATTTCTTCCAACACTTTACTTAACAGTTCTTCTCTGTCTTCCACATTCAAGAACTGCTCGTTCCTGAAAAACCTGTCAAACTCCGGAAATCCGATTGCTTTCTTGATCCCTCTTGAGTAATCAGAGTTCGAAAAGTCGAAAAATTCTCTGACTTCCTCAACCATTCCACTCTCCACCATCTTGTCAACTCTCTCAGACACGAACCCGTGCAAAACGGGAAGTGCCACGTCCACCCATAGAAAACAACAGTCGTATCTCGACCTGAACTTGTTTTCTTTGTCATCCACTAGAGCCTCCACGTAAGAGTTGGAACCTCCAACGATGATTGGAAGCTTTCCACGGTTTAGGACGGATTCAATGGAGAGATTCGCCATGTGACAGTAATTCGCGGCGGTTAAGTCGGCTTCAGGCGGCAAGACGCCGAGGAGATGGTGCGGTACCCCGCAGCTCTCCTCGCTCGTGATCTTGTTGGTTACAATGTCTAGACCTTGGTGGACTTGTATCTTGTCTGAGTTTATGATCTCAGCCCGAAAACGTGTGGCTATATCCACGGAGAGTCGTGACTTGCCTGTCCCGGTAGCACCCATGATGACCACAACTTTGTCCTTTGGACCGTATGGGTTTAGAGTTAGCATATTGGGACCAAATCTCGCTGGAGGGAAGTCTAAAGTCGGCGAAGGAGGCAATGGTTGTTTGCACATAGCCATAGATATCTTCATGATCATGATGAAACGCTTTGCAATATAAACTTGCTGGTGTTTAAAATATGTTTTGTTATGTTTGGTAGGCTTGTATATCTTCTTATATATGAAATGTTCAGGTGACTTTGCATGAAGGATATGATTTATATATATAGGGTCACACACTTAGTAAATGGCCACTGTACGAATGATATACGACAAGTTGGCTCGCCCCTTTTTTAATTAATTGGTCAAACCTGTTGTTTTATTTTACTTTATTCTCCTCTAATTCTATTTAGACTGGCCAAATATTTGATCCGCGTGCAATGCAGATGATATATATTGATAATGTCACAATCAAACGTAAACTTCTATTACGTTTGATGTGAAGTTAAGATACGATTTTTTTTCTAGGAAAATAACGATTATATGCGAGGCAGAAAGTTTTAAGAAGCATTTCTCTTCTTTTTAATAAAAATATATATGGGTTATTTTTTTTTGATGGGTTATTGTCTAAGCTCATAGTATATTTGTTTTTAATAGATTTTATCATGTTATTAGAGCAGTCGCAATGAAAAACTCGGCAATTACCTTGGATGGATTGACATTATTTAACTAAAAACATTTAAGAAATTAGGTTATGATGCTTCCTCCTCATGATCGGTCTATCAAATATTATATGTATATAGATATTCTGTATTCCCTAATTTCATAAGAAAAAGTTATGCAGATGTGATTCTATCTCATATTTTGATATTATCATAGAGTTGTTTATATTTGTAGAATAATATAAAGGTTCTATTGGACCGTCCATTAATGAAACGGAGAGGCAAAATTGTTTGTCGACCTGCAATGGCCAAAGACCCCCGGGAACGTCTCTTATTACTCTCCCCACTTACATATAAATCTGAAGACGAAAAAAAACACAAAGAAAACTTTTGTTTTTTATTACATTATAATTATTCACATGAGATAAGAAATATAATGGTCCGAGAAAGGGCCTTTAAAAAGATTATTCTTACAGCGACAAGTCATAGCTATTGGAATGTAATTTGGCTTGCGAGCTTGGTAATGTACTGTGCATGCTCCTACACGTCCATGTACGTATCTGATTCCTCCATTCCTATGTACTAAAAATAATACGGAATATCACATATACATCATACATGTATATATCCCTCAAAGAGTCAAGATTTAATTTAACAAAACTTTACACATCTGGTATTTTCAACTATAATTTTTTTCTAAAGCTAGCTCTGGTTAAATTTTAGCCACTCTGCACTTTGCATAAACTTGTATACGGTATACCAAGATATTTGTCTGAGTGAATTATTTAATTGCGATAAGTTTTAATCAAATTGGTGGACTAAACCGGCCAACTAGCTTATGCGTTTCTTGTTAAATCTAGCTTTTTTCTTGTCTTATCAGTTGATTAGTACAATTTCAGAAATTTTCTTTATATTTTTAGAAAAGAAAGTGTCATTCGATTACTCAAGTTATATCACACAGCTCCAAATAAAGAATGAATACATCAACCTAAAATCAATAAAATGGTACAGCTTAAATCAAAAATAAAATAAAACCTTCTACATTAATATAATCGTTATTGACTTATTGTTATACTTTAATCATTTAAATTTGCATATTAAACCTTTTACATACTAAATCAAAAGAAAACCCTTAGATATATTCCCTCGCTTGTTTCCCTCTAACAATAAATTTCAATTACAAATTTAGGTGACATACTTAGAGCATTTCCAAATCTGTATTTTCTCTCTAAAATATCTTTATTTAGGAGTTGAGTTTTTTTCTTCCTAAATCTACTATATTTTGAAGTTAAAAATAAAGATATAAATTGAAAATCCAAATCTCCAAATAGAGATTTCTATTATAGAGTTGGAAAGGATATATATGGGTTAGATAAATGTTTATTTCAAACTCTATTTTGAAGATTAATATGAAGACGAATATTGTATAACTAGCGTTCGCTTGAACTCTTGGCAAAAACTTTTTCACTTATTTAATTTATAAAGTGTTCATGATAGATACGAAGAAAATAAAATAAATTGGGATAAGAAGCTTAATGATTGATTGATGTTAACCCAACACCCACGTTGAAGATATATATATTATAATCGATCGTGTGATGAAAAAAAAAAGTAAATAATACGACCAATAAGGCAGTCACGCCTATTCCTTTGCGCATTAACTTTCTTTTTATCCCTCTCTTTCAGTAATCGTTTGGGATTTGGCCATTCATTGATTTTGTTTTTGTTTTCGGAAACTGTTGTATATTGCAAGTAAAGAGTTATGTATAACGACAAAATAGAATTTGCATATGGAAAATTAGCGTAGCTATCAAATTTTAGGATAAACTTTTAACGGTTTTATCTCACTCAAATTAAAAATTTTAAGCAAACAAAAAACTTCATGCCTACTTCGAACGTCTCTATTCATATAAACAAGCATTTTCTACAAAGGTAAGTAGATTAGTGAATCCAGAAAAACCAAAACCTTAATAACTAACCAACCACCTAAATGTTTTTCTTTTTATTCCATTTTTTCCAAGTAAATTTTTTTAGTTTTCGAAAATAGATTTCTTTTAACATTCAAAATTAAAACCAAGCCTGCGCCTTTAGGATTTAAGCACACGATCAGTATATTTTTGTTTTATGTAAAAACATAATATTATTACGTTTGTGTCAAACTTAATACAAAATATTTTTGTGTCATCCTCCTTCAAGTCATTCCCCATTCCATCGAGTTGGTTTCTTATTTTACATGATGACCAAGAGATGTTTTTACACCGATCACAAATATTTTGTTTATATATGGTAAATCTGTTTTTGTCTCGTTTTGATTTCTGTATACAGCAGACTCGTGTTCTTAAACTGGAACCCAAATGTTGTACTTGTGCCGAATGTGCGAGAAAGGTGAAACGAGCCATGCTAAACGTTGAAGGTGATTGATTATGCATATATTTACTACCGTTTCTGATATATATAATTAGCAATGGTGGATTTATGATTAGGAGTGCATTCCATCAAGGTTAATGCAAACGAAGGGACGATAGAAGTGAACACTGATATTAACCGGCAAAAGAGCCGAGCTTTTGTGGGAACCTGAACCAGAGTCTCCTGATGACATTTCTATGGCAACTCCGCTCGCCATGCCATCAACTTGCCGACGTCAGGTCCATGTCAGCACCTTTGACCAGACCGTACACCTACAGGACTTGCTTGACAAAAACGCTAGTGGGATCAAACACATGAAAGATTACCGACAAGAGGGTCATCAGTATAACGTTTAAGGAGTCACATGATGATCCCAGGGGCTACCACTCACGGGACTCACTATCTCCAATCGCACCACCGTCCTCTGACCCTAAGAATAGCAATGGCGGTGGTGGTTCAGGTGCTTGTGGTAATGTTGAGGCTCCTGCTACTGCTGCTTAACCACCGCCCAAGATTAACGATACTCCTTGTAATGGCAAAGCAGCAGAGCCTCCTGTCGCTAATGTGAAATGCAGCAGCAGATGGAATAGTTGCGGTTTGATGTAAAGTAGAGATCTATTTAGTAGTTTAACCAGTATCAAGGAAACTATATTATAGCAACTTCTTAAAGAATGAGTTGGTAGAAATTTTCAGATTTTCTACTACACACAATTGTCACAAACAATCAATCATGCAAAAGAATCATCACTACTAAAACACAAAATAATCCTATCTTACCCTTGCCGATCAGCGTGCTGTGGTTTGAGAGCAGAGTGAGTCGGGTGTCCTCTTCTGCCAAGTCTCTTTGTTGGCTCGGCATGCTTCTTTTATGGGCCACTCGATCTGGAAGCCGTCTCTGTTCTGCTTTTCTAACTGACAACAGTGTGTGTGAAACGTCTGAGGATCTACCTGAAGCTTGAAGTCAAGGGTAAACAACAACTCCATCTCCAATCTGTTTAACTCTCTCGTAGTCACACCTCCCACTCTTGCGTAGTATGCATTGTTGAAATACCTGCACAACACCAGAGATCAATGAATCTATGATTGAAGACTTATTTGCGTGTTGAATTTGATACCAGGTTTAGTGAGTAACATACCTATCATCGAAGACTTTAGCAGCTAACATGACAGTTGTAATGATAAGGCGGTGGACATTAAGGGGTTTGAGAAGGGCTCGGGTCTTATGGAGAAAGTGATCAATGTAGATATGCGCAATGACGAAGCAGGAGGGACTGCAGCAAGAGTACTTGAAAATGCGATCCAAGTAGTGTGCAATACTGATCTCAGGGGGAGATCTCCCGTCAAACACGGTAACAGAGTCTGGCGATCCAAGCAGAATCTTGTCATCATGATTGAGTAACAGAGATCTCTCCAGAGAAGAAGAGAGGCGTGAGAGAACAGTCGGTGGCTTTTTCAATCGTTTGCCCTCAATAATAAGTCCTAACCTGAGGTATACATCCGAATCAATGAAAGCTGGATCGGTTGCGAGAGAGTCCATTTCTCCAACGAATCTGCAATGAAGATGATGATGTGCATAAAAATGGTAACTTTGAATAGGGTTTTGAAATAGAAGACGTATGTAGAGTAAATTTCAAGCAGGTGAACTAATTCCTAATCAAGAACCTAAACCCTCTCTATATGTCTCCCTACCTACCAAGTACCAAGAATCTTGAGAGTCAAGAATTAGGAATAAAGTGGAAGAAGCTTACGAGAATAAAGTGGAAGAAGTTGGTTCGTGAACTAGAGAAGGTCCGGAGAATGGAAGAAAGCAGATCTATCTCCGGCGCTTCTCCATTGTTTTTTTTTTGCTGCTCTGAAGCTTAGAAGCTAAAAGAAGCCGCGAAGAATTGTGAAGAAGAAGGAAAGTTTCCATTATTGCCTTTTATTTTATTTTATTTAATAATTTAAGGGTTTTTGATTTTAAAATGAATAATAATAATAAATACAAAAAAGAAAGGACAGAAGGAAGGAGTGATGTGTGGTAGAGAGAGACAGTTCACCGTCGGCGAGTCCAGCTGGCGGTGGTGGGAGCCCACCGTGTCACCTTAATCATCGCTGCGCTGCCCTGTCTTTTTTCCATTATTAATTTTTAGCAAGAAGAAGACTGGGCTTTCTAAATTAGTTATTAATGGGCTTTGGGCTTTCGTGGTTAGGGTTGTGTAGGGGCTTAATCGTCATTTCGGAGATAGAATAAACCCTAATCTCCATGGATGGGCTCTCCGATGTTTGTCTTTTTGATTTTTGAAATTTGATTTTCAAAAATAAACTAAAGCATCATTGCCTCCCATTATCGTCACGCACGCAGATCAATGATTCTCTCACTCTGCTTCTCATTCACGCTTCTTCTTTGAATTCACTTTTCTATTCCTTTCTTTTTCTCCGTCCGAGAGAGTATAGAGAGACCCATTTCTTCGATCCATCCGCTGAGAAAAAAAAGGTACCGTCGTATTGTTCTCTCATGTTTCTGGGTTTCTTTTTGTTTCGAAATATATTCTTCTCGTTTGCAGTGTGATTTTGAGGGTTTCCTTGTCTAAAAAATGCAGTTTTTAATTAATGGATTTACAATAGAAATGTAGTTAGATTCTTCGACACCATCTTCGTTTTCGATTGGATCTACATGTTATGCTCTCTCTTTTTCCTTGGAATACTATGTCAGATTGAGTAATGGTTGTCCTTGTATTGAATTACAGAAGAAAACCAAGCAGTAGTAGAATGGATCATTCAGCGAAAACCACACAGAACCGTGTTTTGTCAGTGAAGATGTGGCCACCGAGTAAGAGTACCCGTCTCATGCTTGTTGAGCGGATGACCAAGAACATTACCACCCCTTCCATCTTCTCCAGGAAGTACGGTCTTTTGTCTGTTGAAGAGGCTGAGCAAGACGCCAAGCGCATTGAAGATTTGGCCTTTGCTACTGCCAACAAACACTTCCAGAACGAGCCTGATGGTGATGGCACTTCTGCTGTTCACGTCTATGCTAAAGAATCCAGCAAGCTCATGCTTGATGTCATCAAACGTGGTCCACAGGAAGAATCCGAGGTTGAGGTGAGCAAGGATGGTGATGTCTTTTTTGATATATCTGGTGGGAGCAGAGCTTTTATTGAAGAAGAGGAGGCACGCGACCTTTTGAGGCCTCTGGCTGACCCGCGTAACTCCTATACCAAAATCCGTTTTAGCAACAGGAGTTTTGGGTCTGAAGCAGCCAAATTTGCTGCGAGCGTTTTGTCTTCCATCAAGGATCAGCTGACGGAAGTGGATCTCTCGGATTTTGTTGCAGGAAGACCAGAGGCTGAAGCGCTTGAAGTCATGAATATGTTTTCATCTGCTTTAGAGGGTTCTAAGCTTAGGTATCTGAATCTCTCGGACAATGCTTTGGGAGAAAAGGGAATTAGGGCATTTGCTTCTCTCATCAATTCTCAGCATGACTTGGAGGAGCTCTATCTGATGAATGATGGCATTTCCGAGGATGCTGCACGTGCAGTTCGTGAGCTTCTCCCTTCTACTGACAAAATCAGGGTTCTTCAGTTTCATAACAACATGACAGGAGATGAAGGAGCAACTGCCATTGCAGAGATTGTCAGGGAGTGTCCATCTTTGGAAGATTTCCGGTGTTCATCTACAAGGATTGGTTCAGAAGGTGGTGTTGCACTAGCTGAAGCACTTGAACACTGTAGCCACTTGAAGAAACTTGATCTTCGTGACAACATGTTTGGAGTCGAAGGTGGAATTGCCCTGGCCAAGACTTTATCAGTCTTGACTCATTTAACCGAGATCTATATGAGTTACCTGAACTTGGAGGATGAGGGAACAGAGGCACTTTCTGAAGCTCTACTTAAGTCCGCCCCTTCTCTTGAAGTTCTAGAATTGGCTGGTAACGACATTACTGTAAAATCCACTGGAAATTTGGCAGCTTGCATCGCCTCCAAACAGTCTCTTGCAAAGCTGAATTTATCTGAGAATGAACTCAAAGACGAAGGGACTATCTTAATTGCAAAGGCAGTTGAAGGTCATGATCAGTTAGTTGAAGTTGACCTGAGCACCAACATGATCAGAAGAGCTGGGGCAAGGGCCTTGGCACAAACTGTTGTGAAGAAAAATACTTTCAAGCTTCTGAACATCAATGGAAACTTCATATCTGAGGAAGGTATTGACGAGGTAAATGACATGTTTAAGGACTGTCTGGACAAGCTTGTTCCTTTGGACGACAATGACCCTGAAGGAGAAGATTTTGAAGATGAAGACGAAGAGGAGGAAGGCGAAGATGGCAATGAATTGGAATCAAAGCTTGGAAGTCTGAAAATCAAGCAAGGGGAGGAATGATGTGATGCTTTTGTTGCTATGTAGGTAGGTTCAGTGTTATCTCTCTTTCTGGATTCGGTAAACATAGTTAAGTAGGTATCTAAGGATCTAAGATTGTCTTCAGATTTATTTCCTTGAAGCGAAATTGTTATCTTCGTGTAAACCAGAATTGTTGTTGGTCTTTTGGTTATGAATATTTAAATGATCTTTTAGCTGAAATCATGTTCATCTCATATGAGCCGTGGGAAATGAAAGAGCACAGTGTAGCATAAGAAGTTACAAATGAAGAACAAACTTTATGGCGTATTTGATCAAGCGGCCACTGGAGTTTTGAGGGCTTCGAGTATCTTATCGTCTAACTCAAACTTAATCTCTTTCTTGTCTCTGCCAATCTTCACATACTCTTCGAATCTCTCCTTGAGATCTTCAGGCAGATTCGTTTTACTCTCCCACCCTAATAAGTCCTTAGCGGCTCTTGGCTCTGCGTAGAAATGCTGCGACCATACAAAGACAAGTTTGTAAAGCTACTAATGAATGAAGTAGGAGAAGAGCTTCTACAGGGTTTCGTTTACCATGTTTCTGAATAGAAAAGCCTTCTTGGCGTCAACCCCAATGGCTTTAGGGTCATAATGAACGATCTCAACAGTTTTGCCAGCAGCGGCAGCACAGAGCTTGGCCATACCGTCAAGAGTAACGGCTCTGTCGCTAACGCAGTTGAAGATGTTGCCGGAAGCAGCCTCTGGGTTGGCAACGGCAGAAGTAAGCATGGAAGACAAGTCCCTCACGTGGGATATGTTGGTTAGCTGCAATCCTGATCCTGGGATTGGCACTGCTCTGTCCCTCACAATCCCTGGGAACACATTTCAACCATTACGTGTTTTTGTCTTTGTATTGAAATCTTTGGGTGTGTGAGAGACTTACGGTCGAAGAACCATTCTTCGCAGTCTTTGTTGTTGCCAGAGCCGATCATGTACTGCGGTCGAAAGGAGGCCCAGTTCCCGAATGTTTCGGCTAAGTACTTCTCCACCACCACGTGACCAGCGTCGGCTTTAACTGCGTCCTGCAACATTGGAGAAGAAGGAGACATAAGTAGTGAGAATTTAGAGATCAGTATTAAGAATTTATACCCCTTCAACGTGAGGAGGTTGTTCGGTGGACTTGTAGATCCCGGCGCTACTTATGAACAAGAATTGCTTGACGCCGGAGCTTTTAGCCCAATCCACCACTGGCCTATGTCCGAAAAATCCAAAAGGATATAAGATCATCATCAATTCTCATCCATGGAGATTCTAAAAGAAAGAAACCATGGCTCTCTAAGTTAAATAAGCAGACCTAACAGTATCCAAATCCTTGCCATTGTTGTCAAGGACAACGTCAAATGTTTCACCTCCGACCACATTGGCAACATTGGCCGGGTTCCCCCACACCGTCTTTCCTCCGCCGCTAACAATTTCCTGTCGACAGATACAAAGGTTCGGTCTGAATCGGATTCAAAAACTCAAAACCCGGGTGGAAATTTGTAAATCTTACGGAGAATCGGTTGAAAGGAGGTTTCTTCATCTTTTCGGAAGATTCATCGCCGACGGTCAAGATGGTGACGGCGTGGCCGGCGGAGAGAAGCTCTTTGGCGAAGTAAAACCCGATCACGGCGTGACCGCCACTGTTGGTGTTGACTATAAGTACATTCTTCTTCTCACCGACGGAGCTGGCCTTAACGGTAAATTTTTGAGGAGATAACCTTCGAGAAGTCCTCAGAGAGAATGTCAAGAGAGAAGAAGAAGAAGAAGAAGAAGAAGAGAGAGAGGAAAAGGAGGAAGATGAAGAGGGTAGAGAGAAGCGGTGGAGAGATGGCGGGATCAGGAGATTGCTGATCGGAGAAGTTGTCTTGGAAGAGAAAAACAGAGAGGAGGATGATAAAGCCGCCATTTTTTGTTGGTAATGATTACCTCACTCTGTTCTGACTTGTGGTGGTTTGATCCTCAGAGAACCAGAAGAATTTTGTAAGGCTCTTGTACAAGATAACAACATCCAACGGTCGCCTTTTATTTATGTGATCTTCGTTTCACTACCATTTTCTAGATTGGCCCAAATTTATTAAAATGGGCCCATTTATGCTAATACATGAGTCTGTTTTTTCCCCGTCGTTTAATTTAATTCTCATGAAGATTTGGATTTGTCTACATCTAATCCTATTTGTGTCTTCTTCATAAAGATCTGTGGTTGATCCCAAAAAAAGGAAAGAAATATGATTTTTTTTTTCTTGATAAAATGGTATATCATCAATGAAAAAAAGAAACAAAGAATAAGAAAGATTCCTCGAAGATGAGAAAAAAATCCAACCCACACACATAATAATTGTATCTAAAAACTCCAAAATTCAGGTGTGACGGAGCGGAGATTTGAAGCCATCAACGAGGGTTACCTTTATTCTATACAAAGCAGATGAATCGCTAAAGAAAAACATCAAGTGTTTTATTACTAAGTTTTTTTTGGGGGCAAAAAGCTTCAAGCATTCTTCCTTGCGGAATAAGCACGGTAAGCTGCTAATCCGGCAAACCCAACAGCTGTACCCACTGCAATTTAATAGTAAAGCTTTGGATGATTTAATGGTTTTGCTCAAGAAAAAAGGAAATGCATAGATCTTGTGAAGAAGAAGAAAGAACCTGAGACAAATAGAAGTGAGCTATTCACGAGTTGGCGGATATTCCTGCTTCTTCTTCCTGACTCTGTCTCTGGAATGCTCATGTGAGGGTTCTCTGCTGTACTCACGATTCTTGAGAAGAGACTATTTGGCTCCCCAAGTTTCATGCTTAATGACACAGGGATGTCTATCCCCAATTCCATGCAAACCTGTTGTCATCCGATAATAGAATCATCAATCATACCAAGAGCAGCATCTCATCAAATCATATTAGGCTTAAGTGATGCATTTACCCTATCAGACTCCTGCACTGACATTGGATATGGATCCAAATCATCTTTGGCCGCAACCAGAAGACAAGGGGTCCCGTAACCTCTCTCTTCTCCCCTCCTTGCTACCTCCATCAGTATTTCCCTCGCCTTTCTCCATGAGTATACGTCCGAACTGGAAAACATCATTTTTTCTTGCTAAGTCTGTCATCTTATTATCCACACATACCAGGTGCAAATAATTTCTGAGCTAACCTGTCATAGACAACCACAGCAACATCACATGCTGCCAACGATTCCTTGTTTGTCAGAAACTTTTTAACTCTGTCCTCTGGTATTTCCCGCAATATGAGGGTTTTCTTAGAACCCTGAAAAATGCGTCCAACAATTAGGAAAACAAAACAAAAAAAACCACATAAACCATATCCACATGTGACAAAGAACATAAGAGTTCAGACTTTTGCTACTAACCCCAGGCTGATCAATGACATTTGCTGCATATCGTTCACCCATTGTTGCCTTATAGCTGTTTGAAAATTTCCTGGAGTTGAAACACAGATTATAAAATATAACACGAGTAGACCACAGAAACAATCAAAGCACTGAAGATGACACAGAATATGGATACTTCGAAATGTTAAAACTAGCATACCTTCCTAAGAAAGAATCGAGGAGTGCAGACTTTCCAGATTTTTTAGGGCCAAATACAAAGCACTGAAACACATTCCTTTCTGTTCGCTGTTTCTTACGATCCACTGATCTTTTCCTAGTAACAGAAAATGTTGAAGCTGGGTCGTGACCATAACCGATATATGTCAGGTTTGCCAAACTTTTTCGAGGATCTAGAAGTGTCATTAGAGCCCACTGCATCAACACATATAACAGAGCAAAATTAACAATGGTAAAAAATATTGAATTTGATAAGATCATGATGACAATGAAAGCTTGATTCTAATTCAGCGTCAACATAACATCAAGAATACAAACCTCAGACAGAAACCCATTGATTGTCAAACTTCCGCCTGGCGTTTTCTCTGCAGCTTCTTTATAAGGATCCTCAAGCCAAGGACTGAAATCGTAAAGCAGATTGTACGTGTAAAGAAACATATTCCGGAAATAATAAACGTATTCATGTACAAGAGCATTGAAGAAATTGGCAAGAAAATTCAAAAGAAAGAAGGTTAACTCACTAAACAATCATTGGAAGAACAGATGATAACCACTGATTACAGAGGAAAGAATAGCAATGAATTAAAAAAAAAAAAAATCACCAGCAAATTACCTATCTGGAGCTGTTTGAAATAAATCATCTAGCTCAGCTGGCTGTAACGCTCCATCCTAAATAGTAGCAAAACGAAGAGCATTAGAGAACTACTACTGCTCCTTGAAGGTGAAATAAGCTTTTAGGTGATAGAGAACAACAGAATCATTGTTGGATAATTGAAGAAACGATCATACACACATTATCAAGGTCATATAACTGGAAGATTCCACTCAGAAAGTCCATAGCTTCGTTTGTTAGCTCGATGCTCTGCAAGTGAAATACAGGAATAGAGTGCAAACATTATTTAAAAGCAACCAGCCAGTTTCTCATATCCTTTAATAACATAACAATTTAGAGATATTGTCGTAGTTAAGTACACTATCTAAAACAACACACACCTGATCAGGAGACTGCTTAGCTGGAACGGGTAGTAACTCAGCATGGAGTTCTAAAGAATCATTGTAACCACATTTCCGTAGGATAGCCCATGCTGTCTCAGGGCGACCTCTCTCGATGAATAGAGAGAAAAGAAAAAGGAAACCCGGAAGTGTAAGACCAAGGTCAGTTACTCCATCTGGTTGCCTTTCTTGTACCACTTTCTTAACTCCCATAAGTTCAACAGGGTCAAGTGGGGCACCAAAACAATTTACCTGTTAACCAAATTTGCAGCATCATATTTATAGAAGGATTAGGAATGCAATAATCAGTGTCTAGCAGAGAAAGCGAACCTGGAAATCATTCAACTCTGCGTCATTAAGGGCACCATCCAAATCATGATCACAAAGGTTGAATATTCTTTGAACTGCCCTGCGGAGGCGGGGTTTCAAACATTGTTTTTCTTGATCAAACAAGGGAAATGTTGGATGAAGGACCGCTTTTGATGCAAAATAGAAAACATCAGGGACCTGAAAGAAAAGAATCCAGATATTTTAGTGGCATACAATAAGGATCACTCTAGGCATGGTTCAGTTTTGCTTGGTCTTTCAGCATTATCTGTTCTAAAGGTTCCTAGTATCTATACGGAACATTTTCTCTCTTAGCCAAAAGATAATCTTTAAACTGTAGCAGAAGATATTTCGGTCAGAGAACAAAAGCAAGAAGATACCTGTATAAGGGTCAATGCAGAACACTCAATGCAGGTTTCTATCTCTCGGTACTCCTTCATGATTGGTGACATAATATCCTCTAGTCTGGCGGGAGATCGTTCATCACGTAAATCAAGCTTGCAGCCCACCACAATCACAGGTGCTTTGATCTAGATACATTACATACATATATAATTATAACTTGAAAACATACTTGTAGGAGAATGCGAAGATACGATATTTCAGCAATAAATAAATAAGAAACCTCTAAACGCCGGAGCTCAGGGAGCCAATAAGAACTCAAGCGATCAAGAGTTGAAGGCTGATCACAAGCATAAGTGAGAAGGACCACATCAGCCTTCCTGAATTCTTCAATGAGCTTAATCCGATTGTCAATACTAATAGCAGATAAACATGACATATATCAGGAGATGAGAGAATCATGCGTACAGATTCACACAAGGTTTTTTTTAACAAGAAAGAATATACAGATATACAGATAGAGAAGAGAAAAGAAGAAAGAAGACCTTGAGGGAGTATCGACGATGGTGATAGGTATATAGTCAGGGAAAGCGTCGGCAGGGAGAGTAATCGGAGGAAGGACGCGAGGGACATTATCCGGGAAAGTCTCGGAGGCGACGGCAGAGATCAGGCTGGATTTACCGGTTCCTTTGTCGCCAGCGACGGCGACTCTAAGGCTTGTACGGCCTCCGGCGGAGGACTTTCCACCGAGCATCATCGGAGAGATTTAGAGAGGAAGGAAATTGGCGGTTATTGTTTCGGAGATGAGATTGATCGATCTACCAACGATGTAACTTGCCGGCCGAGGATGGATGCTCCATATATCTAACCGGGTTGACCCGACACGTGATCCGCAAAGCTCTTATTATTACTGTAGTATCTCTATCTTCGCCATCACGGATTTCTCATAATTGGGCCTTCCTATTTTCAGTTTCTAGAACCCACCACAAGTGATTATGTAGCTCAGTAGCTTTTCATTCTACGCCGTCGTTTTTAGTTTTAGAATTTTAATAGATGAATGACAATTTTCCTTACCATTTTTAAAAAAATCAGTTTTCTCATTATGCTAATATGATCTTTTATTGCCATTTATCTCCATATTTTATATTGATAGATTACACACTGGCTTGTAGATATTGAGGAACATAAATAATTAAGCAGAGCATAAACAATGGAGCTCAATTTGGCCTGTGTTACTAAACTGGTAACTTCATTTAAACTTCCTTCAACGACTTTGTTTATTCTTTGCGCTTGGGAATTAGCCAGCCAAATTTATGTTTCCTTATTATTTTTTAAATTTTCGTTTTCTTTTCATCTTTCTTGTGGTCAATAATTTACTTTTTATTCTTTACACACAATATTATTTATATATTTTCTTATAATTACCACATAAATTAAACAAGTGCCAATCAGTATATAACATTCTATAGAAAATGATTTACTGTTACAGGTTAGAAACTTTTAATAATAAGATCGAATATTAAACTGATACGACCAACAACAACTAACACGAAATGACTCATAAAAGAAGAATTTTTTTTAATCAAGATTTATTTATTACCAACAAAACCCAAGACAAACAAGAAAATAAAAACCAATTACATCGTATCTCTCATTGATTTTATTATCCTTGTCGGGATTTTATTTGAAAGGGGGGATAAATTAAAAAAGGACATCATCAAAGCAGTACGTAAAAGTCCGAACGATATTACAAAAAGAAACACAAGATTTGCTAATAAAATGAGCTTCAACACACGTGTCTCCCGCAGAGGCTTTGTTAAATTCTCACTCACCATATTCAGGCGCCCGACGGGGGAGGGACGGTGGCATCGTCGGAATCGGATTTGTCCTTGGAGGAGCTCAGCTTCTTGAACAATGGCTTAAACACGAGCTCTATCGCCAGCCATCCCACCGCCAACACTCCCACAACAACCGTCGCTGTCTGTTTCTTGCCTGTTGGTTTCTCCAATTTTGGGAAATTGACTTCTCCTCCTGACTTCTCCACCATTGCTGCTGCTTCTTCTTCTTCCTTATTTTTCTTCTTCACTTACACACCGTTTGTCTTCAGACTGAATTATCTTCAACTACTTTAAAAGAAACTAAAAACAGCGATACATTTCAAAATATCTCGACTGGTCACGTTATAGACCGTCGATGGAATAATTGACGGTCAAATTTTGGTGAGAACCTTTCCTAAATTTGGGCCTAATATGGGCTGAATTGGGTTTCTTACTAGAAAACAAATCTTGGTGTCGTGAATAAGACAAGTTTGGATGATTCCTTCTAATATCTAAATGAATCTCAATCGACCAAGGAAGATAAGACGCAAATATAGTGGACCTCTCATCATGACACACACATCCTTTAATTGGATTTTGATTAAAATATTCTATTCATTCATCTCCCCAATATTTTTCCAGAAAAAAAAAAGCAACGGGGGCCTTTCTATAAAATGAGCAAAAGAAAGCCCAAATAGATCCTGTCCGGAATAGTAAAACGAGGAAAGCCCAAACATAGCATGTCCGGAAGAATCGAGGTCACGTGCAATACACGTGTCAATTAAAGCAGGAGTTATTGTCGCTGAATCATATCAATGGCGTGTGAAGTGTTTATCAATATGCCTAGGAAGAAGAAAGAGTGTAACAAACAAACAAAAAAGTTAGTGAACTACTAAACAACACTCACACCAAAAAGACGACGATGGTTTCGTTTCGCTTCCCTTTCTCGTTTTCTCAGCCCCCGCGTGCCACCACGTCATTCTCCGGATTCTCCATTTCCGCTGTCGCTGTCTCCGTCACCGTTGGCGCCGCAGCCGCCGGAGCTGCGATCGCGGCGTCCCGGAATCCCAGCCATCCGATTCTAGAGTGGGCCTTCTCCTCTCACCGTTCGTCTCTTTCACCATGGGGATCTATAACTCTAGCAGACGAATCCGTTGTCGAACCTAAGACCGGTTTCTCGTTTCCCGCTTCAATCGGAGATTCCCGGCGATTACTCGGCGTCGGCCTGAGGAAGAAGAGCTTACTGGGATTGAAGAACATCGATGTCTACGCCTTCGGTAACTTTTTAATCCATTTCCGAAACTCATGTTAGTTGAATTGTCCTTGTCCGTCATAAGCTTGCAAATTGTCGGATTGGTTGGTCTTTAATTGGAATTGGTGAATAGATTTTTAGTTGTCGGAAGTCTAAGTAACAGATCTCACTTTTTGTCATTACGAAGTGCTATCAACAGTTTACGGCATTAAAGGATAGGACTGGAGTGAAAAAGTAGTTGGTTTTGATATTTTAGCAATAGAAAAAAGTTATGCTTTGGAACCATTCAATTGATTGATTCAGCTTTTCTGGCATTGGCCAGGCGTGTATGCTGATTGTGATGATGTGAAGAAACTTGTGGGAGACAAGTACGCAAATCTTCCAGCTTCAGAGATCAGGGGAAACAAGTCATTCATGGATGATCTCATGGAAGCCGATATTAAGATGACGATAAGGCTACAGATTGTCTACGGCAAACTCAACATCCGATCCGTGCGTAATGCTTTCCAAGAGTCTGTTGGAAACAGACTCAAGAAGTTCGGTGGCTCAGACAATGACGAGTTGCTTCAAAGGTACTCACTTACATTTCAGCTTCGGCTTGATCGTTGGACTTCACATCTGATTCTGTATTTGGCTGCTTAATAAGTTTACTTTGATATCACTTGCAGCTTCACTAGCCTCTTCAAAGATGAGTATAAGATTCCAAGAAACTCCACCATTGATTTGACAAAAGATCCGGGCCATGTACTCAGCGTTGCAAGTAAGATTCTACCTATCTTTCACCTTTCTGGATTAAATTGTTTCCGATAGATTCTTAAACTCTTCCTTATCTTTTATTATTGTCAGTTGAGGGGAACCATGTCGGGAGTGTGAAGAGCCATCTCTTGTGTAGATCAATCTTAGACTTGTACATTGGTGAAGAACCGTTTGATAAGAATGCAAGAGAAGATTTTCTAGACAATGCAGCTTCTCTAGCCTTCGACAACTAGTTCACAACAAAATGTTGCTTTCTTTCTTTCTTAACGGATTCTCTATATATACGGCATAATGTTGAGGAATGTATTTGAAATAAATTGCTTGGGGAATTGGGTTTTGTTAGTCTAAATATCTACACTAGAGTCTACCAGACCAATCATAATGATAGAACAATCGACCCCATAACATAAAACAATTTAGATACCGATCCAAAGCGTTCACTCCCTAGAGAAGAGGTACTTTCACTAACCATTAGGGTATTACCTCATCTAGGAATAGCCTAAATTCGAAGCTAGACACTGCAAAAATGGTGGCTTCATACGTCTGCTTCGATGGAACTAGTACTTAAGCTCGGACAGATGACCAGGGCACGAAGTTATAATCGGTGGCACGGTCCTTCCACAAACGGGAGAGTTTTTTTGGGTCGACCCGGAAGCTGGATTCTCTGTGTGTTCCTGTGACAAAGGAACAGGTGATAATAGCAAGGCTTTGCTATTGCTGACCTTAGAGTTCGCTGGTTTGCCATGTGAAGCAGACCCAGTGACTGAAGGAGAAGAGCCACCAGATCTCCCCTGTTTCCCCTGAGAAGGCTGCGGATTTGTTGGTGCTGCAAAAGAAATCTGTGTCTGTCCGTGTGTTCTGATCTGCTGCTGCGACTGGAACTGCTTGAGGTTTAAGGAAGTACACGACGTGAGTGATGATGAGGTTGCAGGGTTTTTCCACTGGGATGACGTGGCAGAAACAGAGTCAGCCTGCGAATGAGTCATCATCATTTTACTCCGACCAGATTGCTGCTGCCTCTGCGTGAGATGCTGCGTAAACACTGAAGGGTCTCCGTTTATTGCTGTTGCTGCAGGAGGAGGCCAAGTACCAGAAACAAAGTTGAGGGTTCTCGATGGATTGTCAAAAACCAGCGTATGTCCATTCATCATCCCTTGAGGCTTCCCTTGAAGATTCTTTTTCGGGTCTTCGGCATTGCTTGAACAGCTTCCACCTCCAGTCTTTGCCTCACTTGATTGATGGTTTTTCTGGTGAGCAACACCAGGAGGTGTAGAGATGTGATAGCCATTGGAGGAAAAATTCAGAGTTGCAGGGGGAGCACTGCTGGCGATAGACGCAAACGACATGGAAAAGTTTTGTGGCTGAACAGGGGCTGCCATGATCTGGCCAAATGGGCCTCCTTTCTGAGTGTGGCTACCCCTTGAATCAGTGTTAACTCCAGCTACCTCAAACTTTTGTGACATTTGACGGTGTTGCTGAACATTAGCTTGGCTTGAAAGACTATTCACACTAACTTGCGGTTGCCTGTGGGAAGATGAGGAACAGCTTGATGCCTTTGACTCCCTCTGGGCTTGACTCTGTCTCTGCAGAGGCTGAGGAGGTTGTTGGAACATCTGAGGCGAGTAAAAAGACCCATTGTAGAAAGGCACCGCCTGGCTTGGAGTCCCACCTCTGATGGTTGATGACAGTTGAAAGGAATATGCATTGTTTGGAATAACTGTTAAGTATGGAGAAGAAACTTCGCTGGCTGATGAACTTGGATGGCTGAAGTTAGCAGATGCTAAACCAACAGCCAAATGGGGGCTCTTGGTTGGGCGAGATGATTTAGAAGGTACCATGACTGGTTGCAAATGGTGGTTTGCGGGGTAGATAAAAGCTGGAGCAGGCTGTGTTAAGAGAGAAAGATGATTTTATTCAGGAGAGCAGTTTTGCAGTTTCAATAAAAATCTAATGCGATAAACACAAATTCATGATAAGATAAAAAGCCAACGAAGTACATACCACTACACTAATTGATGCAGGGGGTGGTTGAGGTTTATTCTGTCTGGTTGAGGCAAAATGACCACTTTCAGAGGCTTTAACATTAGGCGCAGAAATATTATCTCCGTTTCTAACGTGTGGTTGGGAGTTTAAACTGAGAATAGGAGAGCTTCCATGCAAGGATGGGTTTCCAGCGGTTGGCCTCAAGTCACCACCTTTCAGATAAACAGAACCTTTGTTTGGTGTAGGGAGATGGTTTGTTTTGAGGAAATGCTGATGTAGCTGAATGTTCCGAGCTATGAAAAAGTGTGTGGCACACCTTTTAGGCCTAGGCTGAGAGGCAGAAATTGGAGCACCCTGAATTTGTTAACAAATCATGGTCCTAACCAGTAGAAGAAACAATGATCATCATATTGAAGAACAAATGTAATTAGAACAGAATATACCTGCACTAATTTAGAAGATCCATTGCTTTCATCCACAGGTTTACCGGTCTGGATCAGGGCTACATGTCTGCCAATGTTTTTTCCTTTTAGGGTCTGACCATTAAGCTGTAAGCACAAGATAACCTAAGAGAGATTAGGGCTTTCAGAACTCACCCCTGAGGAGGAACCCCGCTAGGCCAGCTGGCTACAGCTACTGGCAAAGGTAAGACTGAACTGTGCGGAGCTGAGAATGATGTAGACATAGGTCAGACAAGGTAAATCTGTGTATCCTAGAAAAATCATCAACTTAAACAACCAGAACTTGGTTGGTATTCATAATCATATTACCAGATTTAGCCTGCTGAGGTTGGCTCCAATCCAAATTCTGTAATCTTAAATTAGAGTCTCTGTCGGTCTCTTGATTCGGCCCCTCTATATCAAGATTCAGCCAGTAACGTTTATCAACCTTCTTTTGTTTGACTTCTTCTGGATTCATCTCATTCTTGACAGTAATCTTCTCTTTGCTCTTTAGAGCACTATCTCGCTGCATAAAGCAAGACAGAAACAGTCTTAGAAAACCAAATAGGGGCATCCTAAACAAAGCAAGCTATTTAAATCAACACTTGCCTTGCAATAATCAGAAACGAGTGGGAGAAGAGAAACTCTCCCTGAAGAGGAAGGCAATGTTGGAGGAACCTAATGACAGGACAAGGATCTTTACTACATTAGCAGCATTCACACTGTTTATTGCTAAAATCTAGAAGGGACAGATTTCTCACCATGAGATGAATATCGAGCTTACTAATACAATGACTCTCATCTTTGTTGTTTTCCAATTGTGGACCCTCTGATACCCTGGAGACCCAAAAATAGAAAAACAGATATCAGATTCCCAAACACAGAATATATCTAATTGTTGATCTATTTACCCTTTTGGCACCTCCGAAACTTGCCTTGGTTCTTTCTCATCCACAATATCTGAGGCGACTACTAACGAAGTTTTAGCTCCGTTGGTCGATTTATCAATGTTGGCTGAGTCGAATCTCGCTTTACAAGTGAATAAACCGCAAATCTCTACACCTGCAGGTAACTGCTTAATACCTTTAACCTCCGATGATTTTTGAGAATTCTCCGAATCGTCTCCTCTCTTTGAGCTATGAGGCTGCTTTTTCAATCCGGAGAGAACCTCTGCTATTTCGATCTCCAAGTCGTCCTCAACCGTGCCGGAGGATTTCGGTGGTTTGGGTATCCGGGATTTGGATCCGTTTACAATCTGGGCAAATCGGAACAAAATGATATTAGACGGAAATCATTTCTATGTTGATGATGAAGAAGTGAATGGACCCACCTTTCTCTCTTTGACGGAAAGAGTTGAAGAAGACGGTGAAACGACTTCGCAGCTATGGCTTCCCGACGAAGTCCGGCAGTCATGCGACCTCTTTAAACATGCTGCAACCGCCAGAAACAGAATAATCCGGTGATAAAGAGATCTCGAAAATGCGAGTTATAAAACAGAAAGAATCAACTGAACTCAAACCTGAGCGAGCCTTTCTCGGGACAGGTACGCCGATCATTTCATCGGCGACCATCAAAGACGCCGCATGCCTGGGGATTCGACCCGACGAGAAGCTCTTCCTCTGATGATAATCGTCGTCTCCTTGACTCTCATCCGAGCTATCTTCTTCCACATCTCTCTCGTTCCTCGGCGCGAACCTCTCGCTTCTTCTCCTCTTACTCCGATTGAACGATTCCGGATCTCGCTCTTTCTTCCCCGGTCGATCTCTCACCGTCGCCACCTCCTGATGCATCTGCTCACGACTGTTTTCTGAAACCCATGAACATAACAAAAACTCGTCAGAAAATAGAAACTAATCAAGGAAGAAGAAAAAGAAAAGGAGAAGGAAGCAATACCTGAGATTCTCTGCCTCCGTTTAGTAACTCCGTTTGATGCAGCCATGTTTGTCGTTGATCTTCGAGCTTCCCTGGGTTTATCCATTAATGCAAGCTAGAAAGACTAAGCTCCCATCAACTGAGTAAAATCAGATTCCACTCCTTCAAAGTTTTGAAGCTTCCTTCTCTGTATTTCAGTTTCAGAGCTCTCGTCGTCTCCTTCTCCTCAAATGTTTTGTGCACAGAAAAAACCTACCCCTGGAAAAAAGGATGTAAGAGAGACGACGGTTCAAGATCTTCAAATGACCAGAATGTCTTAATGTTAGCCGTTGGATCTTACCGTGATTTGGACGGCTGCGATCTCGAAATGCCAGCATGGCAGAAACGTCACTTTCTTATGGAATAAAGCCACTGCTCAATGTTTAGTCACATATATTATTATTATCTGTTTCCCTTTTTTTAATATCACATACTATAATTATTATCTTATTCATATATTCTATGACTACATTTTTTTTAATACAAGTCTATCATATATAATAATTATTGATTTCTTGTGCCCACCCAAAAACATATGAATATAATATGTTCATTGCTGTATTTTTAATATTATTTCACTCCATGACCGTATGAACAAATCTAATATATAAAAAAAGAGTGCACATTTTAAAAGAACAATTTTTTGTAATTTTATATGAATGTTAGCAAGTTGTACTACTAACCACGCGCGGTCTATATGCGTGGGAACGACACCCACGTACCATTGTCACTGAAAATTTTGGGACTGCTTATTTTACAGTGTCTTTTTATAACTGATATGCAATTTGAAAACAACTGCACTCAAATTTATATAAAAACAAAAATAAAGCTGATTTACAACGATATTATTGTCAAAACATGTTATTAAATACTAGTAAACAAAAAATTTGGAAGAGTGATCATTTAGTAAAAGTACAAATTATGTTAGTATATTTGGATGACTAACTTGTCACTGCGCCACGGGCACACGGCGAGTATAGAGAATACGTACACTCGCGAGGCTCACTCTTTTCACCATTCATAGTGCCACGTGTCGAATAAGCTACAGATCCACGGTGATTCGCTCTCTCATGGGATCATGGCTCATCATCATCAGATTACCGTTGGGCACACCAATATAACGTCATGAACTACTTAACCATTTTTCTTATTTTGTATTCCACTTTTGTGTATGACTGGGTTCAAACGACTTAAAATCCTATCAAAGCGAGCTTTAACTTAAATTATGTACCAAGATTAAACTATTTTATAAAAAATATGAATGAATAAAATAATTGACGAAGATAATGCGAATGAAACAAACATATCAAGATTAACTAAAATATTCGACTAGTGACTAAAGCTACATGATGGTATATGTATATATCAACTAGTATGAGTTAATTTATCTTTGAAGTGTTGACTGACGAACGGTGTTTTATGCAGTTAAATGAAGGGAGAACCAAAGTAAGTACAATAATCTTCATAGACTATTTTTAAAGTGCTTTTATAATGTTTTTGACCCTATCCTATATTATATAAACACAAATCAATAAATAAATAAAAACCTTATTGTAATGAAACTTTGAAGCACAAATTAACGAAAGTTTAGTTGGAGTTCCGATGTAAGGAATCCAACATCTCAGCCACTTGTCATATAGTACTAGAATAGTCAGTAGTATATCGATGCTTTTTTGTATAAAGATTACCAGTATAATAATTAGTGACATAAAATGTTTTCTTATTGTGACTAGACAAATTAAAATATACTCTCCCATGAAGCCTACTAATTAAAATAATCATCATGGGTTAACCCTCGGTTTATGGGATCACTTAATTAATAATAATAACAACACTTTAGAATATTAGTAGAGACTAAATATCTATATGGAGTATTAAATAACACACCACTATTGAATATTGATGCATGCATGTCTTACAAGTTACAAGTTACAAGTAACAACCACGAATAAACTAATTGTCATTTTGGGACTTTTTAGTTTTTAAATCGAGATCCGCATCCGTTTGCTATATAGATAAAACGTGAAATTGTCACATTTTTTTCTCAATTTGAAAGATTTGGAAGGATAAGTTGAATGAAGTAGCGATTTATGTTTAGAAAATTAAACCTGTATGAAGTAATAGCGTTTTAAAGATGAAAAAAATAGAATTTTTATCATTATAAAATTTTTGTAGGTTCAGAGAAGTCAAATTCGCCAGCTACGGAGGGAAAAACGTGTACTATACAGTTTAATAGACAATTAAAATAATTCGATGATTTGTATTTTTAATCAATTTTAACCCACTGATCCCAACTTTCGATGCTTTGCAAACATAGACAAACATATTTTGGGTTTGACGGATTTCTCAATGCGGCGAGGTGTGATTATAATAAGATAAACGCATTTGAAGTGGCTCCAATAACCTATTTTATCAGATTATAATACAAAGAATATCTTAATCTAATATTGTAATACGTACTTTTAAATTTTCAGTTCCAAACACAATAAGCCAAAAATAAGATTTGATAATTGGGGTGATGAACCAAAATTAACAAGAGTTTTGCTGTACAAAGAGGGATCCTTTAATAAAAGAAACAAAATATCAGAGGCTTCTTCTAAAAATTTTGCAACCGAAAATTTAAACAAAGTTGCTCTCAATTCCCAAAAGACATGCTTGTACCCCAAGGAAACATCAGGGCAAATAGTAAAAGAAACGAAGGCATTGGAAATTGCGGGATTTTACCAGATTGTTGAATTACGTCTCCTCCCCTAACAACCATTATGGTCACACCTTCATCAATTCCTGTGGATTCATATATGTGTGTAGTAATTAATGGCTAATCAATCCACAAGATGGATCAGATACAAAAGTAGACTAGAAACATTGACACAAAACTGTTACCTTTTCTTTCTGTTTGTAGAGCTCCTCTATCTTCTTCATGTATACATCAATTAGTTTCTGTCATTACCAATCAAATCAAAGTTTAGTCAGCCACACTTAACCATCAAATAATTCTCTCTCTCGCTTTTTTGTCGTATCAACAAACCAACTCCTGTGTGGTTTGGTTTACCTGCAAATCACTTGACAAATCCTTCACGTTGTCTTCTGACAGCTTCTTCTCCTGCAAAAATGAAGCTTCGACTTTTAACGAATAAGATCACAAGGAATGGCCAACAAGAAAAAAATAAAACTAAAATAGGGTTGGCACCTTCTCGAGTTTATCATAAGATTTCAAGGCATCTCTCCTAATGTTCCTCAGTGCAACCTATAAGAATCCAAATACGAAAAAAGAAGGGCTGAAATAAAGGAACATGAAGTTTTAGCACATCCTTATGCACCCTAAAAGTAACAAACTTTTGTGGAAAATCCCAAATACTTTTAAGTCACACTATAGGCAAACACTACTACTGACCTTCCCTTCTTCAGACTGTTTAGCAACAACCTTTGATAGTTCCTGCAGTGGTACAATTAAAAGGTAATACGGCAGTTTAGAAAATGCACATTGCAAAAAAAATCAACTGACAGAGATTATATGCCAGGAAGAGATACCTTTCTTCTGTCAGATGTGAGGGGAGGCAAGGACAGTCGAATAACATCTCCATCGTTATTAGGGGTCACACCAAGATCAGAATTCACAATGGCTTTCTCTATAGCCTTCAAGCTGAAAGCATTGGAATGTATCATGAACCGAGCAAGAGAAAGCAGACATGAAAACTCTTGTACAGAAAACCATTAGCGCACCATTGGTCATGTACCTGGATTTGTCATATGGTTGCAGCAAAAGAGAACTTCCATCCGGAGTACTGATTTGGGCTATGCTTTTCAAACTTACTGGACTTCCATAGTATTCCACCTGAGAACCCAAAAGATCAAAACATCAACAAGTTATACATATGAAACCATATTTGGTAGCTGTATATCTTAATACCTCAATCTTGTCAAGCATCGCTGCATTGGATCTCCCAGTCCTTATGGAGTTGAAACTCGTCCGAAGCGTTTCAATAGTCTTCTCCATCTTTGATTTCTGGATTGCACAAACCAAAAAACAAGAATCACATCCAAATCGTTTCCACTAAACAGTAACCAAAAAAGATATAAAGAACGTACAACATCAGTCTCAATAGCAGACTTCTCTGCTTCTATTTCTTCAATAGTAGCAGACCTTATCACCAATCTGTGGAATTTTCCAAACAAAGAACATCCGGATTAGAGACATTCAGCAAACCCTAAAACTCCCAAATCATGAGTGGAACCTGCCTCTTCTGTAGAGAGCGCTTGACAACGGGGCCACCGGAGAGATTGACGCCGGCACCGAGCGGAAGCTTGTCTGTCTTGAACGAACACGCAATTAAGCGTGTAGAGGGAGATATCGCCGAAGAGATTATCCTCAAACACGAATCTATCCAAGGGTATTAAAGCAACAACGATTTGGAGCCAAATGGATTATAGAGGACAGTGAAGAAACAAAATTCGAACCTGGGAGAGAGAGGAGAGGCTTGGAGTAGTTGGCTCTGAATCGAAGAACCGGTGTCGTGGGAGCAGTGGAAGAGAAAGAAGCCGCCATGGCAGTAGCCGTAGAAGTGAAGTGACTAGACTAGAAAAGACCTTTCGTTGGTTCGTCTACGAAAATTGAAAGGGAGGGAGACGAAGCAGACCGAATTGTTCGGGATAAGAAGGAAAGCTTGCTCTGTTTGGATGGACAGCTAACTATAATCCCTTCAGATATATCTTTTCTGTGGGCCTTAATGGGCCGTAATATCCCATTTGCTATTTACATGGTAGCCCATATTGAAATGGGTTTGAGCCAACAAAATTTGTATTGGGTCGAAGAAGGTACGGTGATCAATGGTCTGATTTGTACCAGAAGAAAAGTAAAACTAAAAGGTTTAAATTCTAACATATTTATGTCATGGTCCAAATCAAAGGGTAAATTGTCAAAGGGTATTCAAAAATATATATTAAATGAAATGGTGCATTGATATCATCATTCATAAACTATTTATATACTTTTGCCGGTTCGTCGTCGATTCCACGTCCTTCATTTATGATGGATAGGAGATATATAAAGAAGAGTTAATTAGCATTAAATAAAAAGATACTAGTAGATTAGTAAGAAGAGGCAACAATGTGATTAGCGGGAGCCGAGCCGGTAAGGCAGCCGAGGTTCGCGCTTACTCCTTGACCTTCATACTGACATGCCTACTCACACGTGCGAGAACAGTCCTACCACCCCATCAATGTTTTTTTGTTTAGTAAAATTCTGATTATACTTTGATTTTTTTTCCTGTCAAGTATACTTTGATTTATGTTCTTTTAATTCGTGAATTACTTATATTTATGTGTCTAGCAATAGTTTAAGGCTTTTAAAAATAGATTAATTATACATGTATAATATACAAGTTTGGGAAAAAAAATAAGAAAACTATCTCGTGTCGCATTTTTTGTTTAGTAGAACATATAATTTTTTTTATCAAGCAACAAATATTAGCTGCCCAAACAAAAGAAAAAAATATGTCAAAAAAAAAGGATTATTCACATCGGCTAATTAAAAAATAAAAATTGACTTGACGAGATTTAGTTATTTGTGAGATAATAATTTGTTACCAAAAATTATAGTATGCCCTTTTTCAATTTGTGTTAATTATATTTGTAATTTTCTTCAGAGAAATTACACCATTTAAAAGAAGAAGAAAAAACAAATACTAATATCATTGTAAAATATGTAAACGATGGGAAATAAATAGAAAAAGAAAACAAAACAGTGCATCGTCGTCAGTGGGAGTATATAACTACCACCACCCACTCACCATTCCGGAATTATCTCTGAATCACTCATAAACCCTTTCTTCTTCCTTGTTCAAATCCACTCACTCTTGGAGAGAGACGACTCAAACGCATAGTCTCTCCTCTGTATTTACTCGTTATCGTCACTGTGAGAGAGAGAGAGAGAGCGCGCGCATTCCCCCAATTAAAGCCTCTCTGCTCCAAACCGTGATATACTCTTTACGTTGTTTGTTTTTGCCTTTATCCTTCCCTAGTTGTGTATAATTTTGTTCTTTTCTTATGGAGATGGATCTCAGCAAGGTTACTCTTGACATTTTCACAAAGCTTGAACAGAAATGGCTCTCTCACTGCGACTCCTCCCGGAAGACTCGTATCCTTAGCATCGACGGTGGCGGTACCACTGGCATTGTCGCCGCTGCTTCTATTCTCCACCTCGAGCACCAGATCCGCCTTCAAACCGGCGACCCTCACGCTCACATCTCTGATTTCTTCGACATTGTCGCCGGAACTGGCATCGGAGGCATTCTCGCCGCCCTCCTTGTCGCCGACGACGGCTCCGGCAGGCCGATGTTCACTGCCAGAGACGCGGTTAAGTTTGTCGCGGAGAAGAACTCGGAGCTCTTCGAGATCAGGTACACCGGAGTTTTCAGGAGGAACAAGAGATACTCGGGGAAGAGCATGGAGAGGGTTTTGGAGACGGCGTTTAGGAGAGAGGACGGTAAGGTGTTGACGATGAAGGACACGTGTAAGCCTCTCCTTGTTCCTTGCTACGACCTCAAAACCTCTGCTCCTTTCGTTTTCTCACGCGCCGGCGCGTCTGAGTCTCCGAGCTTCGACTTCGAGCTGTGGAAAGTCTGCCGTGCCACGTCAGCAACACCAAGCCTCTTCAAGCCGTTCAGTGTAGTGTCGGTGGACGGGAAAACCTCATGCTCAGCCGTAGACGGCGGTTTGGTGATGAACAATCCAACAGCAGCTGCCGTCACGCACGTGCTACACAACAAACGAGATTTCCCGTCAGTAAACGGCGTAGATGACTTGCTTGTACTGTCGTTGGGAAACGGTCCGTCGACCATGTCATCATCACCAGGGAGGAAACTCCGTCGTAACGGAGACTATTCAACGTCAAGTGTGGTGGACATAGTGGTTGACGGCGTTTCCGATACCGTCGATCAGATGCTGGGGAACGCTTTCTGCTGGAACCGTACTGATTACGTTAGAATCCAGGTACGTATTCTCAACTTTTCTCGTCACCACAGAGATCACCGATCAAAATGTCTCGAATATATTAAAATGTGGTGGATGCATGCAGGCGAACGGTTTGACGAGCGGCGGAGCGGAGGAGTTGCTGAAAGAGAGAGGTGTGGAAACGGCGCCGTTTGGGGTAAAACGGATACTAACGGAGAGTAACGGAGAAAGAATAGAGGGTTTCGTGCAACGTCTTGTTGCGTCAGGAAAGTCAAGTCTACCTCCAAGTCCTTGCAAGGAATCTGCCGTTAACCCTCTCGCTGACGGCCGTTAAGTTTCCTTTATTATTATAACCCTCCCCGTCCGTGATGTAAGAAGTTTGTAACCAAACCCCTGGGTTAATTTTTTAACCCCAGCCAGCATCTTCGAGTTAATTAATTAGCCTTTCTTTTTTTCTAATGACTTTAGTTGAGGAATTAATAATGGTTAATGAATGATAGTCTTTACTTATTTATCACTGACTTGCTAGCTAGCAGCTTCTCTAACCATTTTTTTTAATACTAGTACTGTATTTGCTATTCCCTTGGATCAAGGCCCGATGATTCTGTCAAAACTGTTTTCCCCAAATGACTTTTATATGCTCTTCCAACCCAAAAAAATACAAGTAAATGAGAACAAAAACTCAATTCAGAGCAATGAATATATATACACAATTAGAAAATCTCCAATTAAAGAGATAGGCATTGCTTTAGAACTTTGTTATATTGAAGGAATCATTGATGGGAAGGAAGAAGTAAAGCATTAAAAATAAACAGATATTCTTTCCTTAGATAGCCAGCACAGAGTGTTCCAAATCTAGAACTTGTCATTTTCAAGCAATTACATTGACACACAAATGTACATATTCAATATATATCAAAAATACAGCTCGAAAATGTGAGATTCATATATATAAGGAGAGTGGGACACAAGTCTAATAAACACATCCATCGCCTTTTCTATTCTTTTTTCCATATTTTACTGTTTCAATACCTAATTGGACTGTCGTTGTAACTAACTTTTACTATTTACCCTTCTTTCTTATAGCCCATCAAAACATCCATTATTATATTTTTTGTCTAAATTGACTCCAAGGCAACAACAACAAAAACTCCATTTTTATGTGTTTAAGTAAACCATCCATGATCCACCTATAACTTTTTCGGAGGTTTTATATTTCTTTTCTAATGTCATCATATTCAGTTATTATAGATTATTCACTTTTTTAGCTTTAATTCAACTGATATGTTGTTACTATTCATTAGAAAGCTAACACATTACACATAAACCTTACTACTATAATTTTCTAGATTTATCTTGCATCAATATTTTTACTGATTAATAACCATAGGTCCATCATTATCAACATACATATTTGTGTGAGTGTTGAAATCTCGGCAAGTTATAAGAACCCCGAGATGCCTAAATAACAACAAAATATCGGAAATTGTTTGACAGACATTTCTGATGGCATAAATATTTGATGTCGTATACGCTGCCAAACTTAAATAATTGCTTTCTTCAATTAATATGGGAAATAAAAAATAAACAATATTCAGCATAAAACAACAAGAAACCTTCCCTTCGTCCAACGGAATTATTGATGTTCAATGCATTCCCCCACTATCTATACATATAATTTTTTTATTTTGTTGTGTGTTCTTTCGTCAACAAAACATAATAAGCAAAATTAAATAGAAGAAGAATTTCTTCTTTCTTAAAACTTTTAAATCAATGGAACTGAGTTACTGATGTATAAATATTGATGATGTCGTATCTAACTCCAAACCACAAATCTTAGGAATGTTTTGTTTGCCGTATAGTGTATAATTTTGTCGGTCGTTTGATTCGAGAATAATTTTATTAAATTTATTTATTTGTTATCATATTTAAGAAACAAGTCAAGTACTATTTGATATTTGATTTCAGAATCTGTAAATATGATTGACAGAAAGAAAGAAAAAGAATATGTACGTATTAATTAAACACTCAATTTTTGTAAGGCAGATACAATGAATTAACAAGGATGCGACAAAACAATTTTATTTTATTTTCAGAAATATGCAACAAACAACGATATTCATTTGACAATAGTTTAAACTACGAAAATTACGAGAGTTATTAAAATTATATATATACTTCGATTCAATCTTTTGTTTTGTTTTTTCAGTCTTTTGTTTTTGTTCATCCCTTCGATTCTATTTTTGTTGCCAAAGCATATACATATATGCATATTATATGATGAAGCATGTCTCTTTCGTAAATACATGCCTTTGTGTGGCTTTTTTTTTTGTTTCTTAAGAGAACAAATTTGTATCCCAACATTGCTTAAGAGACCAATTTATATAAGAACTTTTAATTTTTATGATGTTTTTTATATAAAAAAAAGATGTTAAAATTTCATTGTTGTTTCTTCGTTTTTTATATTTTCAAAATCTTTTGGTATATGTCTAAACTTGTTTGTTTTTATTCCTATAATTATTTAGATGTAGTCATATTATTTAATTATGTCGTCAAATTTGCATAAAAGATATCTTTCAGTAGACCACAACTAAAATTTACGAGATATTTGAATTAATATATGAGGTCAAAATTTGTTTGGATTAAAATAATTTGACAAAAAAATATTCTACAATTTTTTAACATAGATTATAAATTATCTTTTAAGTTAATTAATAAATAAAATTAATATGTCAGTTAAAATGTGCAGAGGTGTCACCGAAGGAGAACAATCATGAATCATTTAATATATAGGAAGATTATTAATTAACTGATGTCTTGCCCATTCCATATATTTAAATTAATATTAGTATAAAACAAGATTATCCCACCCACCTAATTTGATTATTTTGATTTTTTAAGTGTCCGATCAAATTTATTAGGTTTTGGAAATGAGATAGGCTAAGTAGCCGGTAGTTAAAAGGTTTGAGTGGGTGCCGTAGAGCCACTATGAGCTTAATAGATTGAAGGCACAGTAACATCATAAGCACATAATCATATAATTTGTGCATTAATTAAGACTTCATCTATAGTGCTTACTAATCTTTAATTTGTAATCTTAACTTTGTCGGTTTGGCTATGCAAAATACATCCCACCAAGAAAGAAGCATAAATAAGTAAAAACTACAATATAACAAAACTAAAATAGAAAGAAAGATTAATTATGGAGATAAGTACTAGTTGGTGGGAGACACTGTTCATTATCTGATGATGACCACGTAATTATTCAACTTTTCTTACTTAATTAATTAATCTCAAGGTCACCTCTCATGGACCGTTCGTTTTTCTTTTTTTATTTCCTCTCCATTACCGACAACTCTTTTAAGAAATATATAAGCAACCTATAAAGTCTTCTAAATTCATAGCTGTGATTGAATTCCACATACAGGGTAATATATAAGACATTATCAATTTTATTGTTCTTCAAAGAAGAAAGGCTAAATAAAAATAGAAGTGGCAGTAATCAAGTCTCGAGAATTTCCTTGGAGTTCTATGGTACGGCTAAAGTCATCAATATGGTGATAGGTTGGATAATTGAATATTTTTGTCTTGTTTTTTTTCATTTGACAAAGTAAATAATATGATAAATTAAAAGGGAGTGATAAAAAAATATGCAGAAATAGAAAATATAAGAACAGAACACGAAATTATTTGGGACCATATTCGCCCACCAATACCACGCTTTATTCAATATTATTTTTATATCACAATTATGCGTTCTGCATACAAAGTGATAAAATAAATTAACCTAAAGCTCGACCATGCACTTTTCTTTCTTTTAAAAATTCGTGTTTTTGCAAAGCCATTATAACGATCCTAGGCGGGATGATATTTGAAGATAGCATACAACAATCATAATGAAAAATGAAAATAATTTCTATATTATAAAACGATTAAAAACAATAATTCATTAAAATGTGATTAATAAGCCTAAAGTTGTGTTTCTGTTTAAATTACTCATCAATGCGTCGAAGCACGTAGCCCCCGTTAAATGCAAATGTGGCGTCCTTGTGTAATTAATAACTCCAACTATATGATGTGATTAAATATCTTTCTTTTTATTTCAAATATCAAATAAATAAAAAATAACATTAATATAAAGATTGCTAATAGTGTTCAATGCAAATTTCGATATTCAGTATATCGACCATACAAAGAATAATCAAGTACTAATATTTATATGGAAAAAGTAAAATAATTAAGAGTTTGTCATAATATATTGTTTTATATAATATCACGTTATATATATGAGATAATGCGTATAAGAAGAAAAAGAATATAGATGTGTACAGAATCCAATTATCCAAGTACAAATGTTTTAGAAATAACGTTTTGCAGCGTTGTTGTATAAGTACATAACGGATCATTTTGGCGGCGATTGAGAGATTCAAAAACGTCAAAGATGAAAAGATTCTCGTTTGTTTTTATTTCTTTATTAAATAATAACAATAGTGATTATATGTTAGCTTTATGATGTGCTTAGTTAATCCCAAAATCGGCTATGATGAGATTTAAGAAGCCCCAAATAAATAAAGTATAATGTTTGTGGCCCTTCTTCAATTAATATAAAGAAAACAATAGTGAACAAAAAAATGAAGCCGATGAAAAAGAAAAAGTATTCAACTGTTGCAAGATATAAATATTTGAATTTATCCGTTACAATATACGAGTATGGCAGATTGATTTATTTGTACAAGTGATCCAAGCATTTGATGTATAAGTAAGTAGTAAATCAACGAACAACAAATACAGTAGAGAGAGTATGAAAAAGAAATACGAGTCAACCAGCCAACAACTAATTTCAAATATAAAGTCGAATGTTTGATGGATCCAATAATGCGAGTTATAGAACATATAATAATGAAAGAACGTCCATATATTATTTATTAATCGAACTACTTTTTTTGTTGAATGTGAACGTACAATAATTGATTTCTACTATATGTATATGCAGCAAAATAATCGTGTTGTTTTTAAAATCAATGCATAAGTCATACAAATTTCAGTTTTGAAATTGTTAAGGTATTAATTTAATCACAATCACGAACTTAACTATATTTTTGCTGTGTAACTGATTAGTAAATAACCTGCTATATTTTAAATAGTACATATGCTTTTTTTTTTTTTTTTTT
>Ga0041059_1000256_pt1 | contig 36434 bp, 37 predicted proteins | sample AraColnosormetaG_FD_56232 | JGI IMG/M metagenome (GOLD analysis project Ga0041059, IMG submission 56232) | Arabidopsis roots microbial communities from North Carolina, USA - Col MF nosort | ecosystem: Host-associated > Plants > Roots > Unclassified | place: USA: North Carolina | collected...
TTCTTAANTAAAAAAAAAAAAAAACCTATGTATAATTATGTCACGTTAATGTGAAATTGTGAATCAAGTCAATTTGATATAACAATTAAGAATTTAAAAGTATATTTCAGCTTAAAAACAAATTTAATCGCTTTTACTTGTGTTTGGTAATGATGCAGTTTGACGACGCTATGTTGTTGCTGGTTCGTGGAACAGTGCTGCTTTCGAAGTCGTTATTAATTCTATTATGTGATGAGACCATTTACTCTCGATGATCTACTTTTGATCCGCGTTTATGTTGTATTAGGCAAATTAGAATACTTGTTTTGTTCATGAAACAAGGACTTCTAATAATAAAAACAAACAAAATTACGTTTTGAGAAATGTCATGAGACGGTAAACACTAGATTTTTATTTTTACATCCTTCTTTTAAAAATCTTGAAAACTTAAAGAACAATACATATTGATATTTCTACACATTCTACAAACAATGTTTGTAGTATTTCCTTTTCTCGCCGTGAATCAAATATAGCCATTTTGGGACATTGTTCACCAATGTTTACTTACAAGCTCAGAAAATGGTAAACGCATTAGAATTCTTCAGGGAGAGGACGACCACCCAAGAATGCTTTAAACAACACAAGCGCTCTCGCGGGCTGCGAGAATGGTACCTCGTGGGCTGCTCCTCTCACAGTGGCAAACGCCAATGTGTTCCCATAAACTTGAGTCCACCCACCAACCTGTAACACCAAACCTTTATTACCACGTCTCTTAAATATTCAAAAATCTGTATCCGAACCGAAACATATCAACAGTAGATTCGAAAAACATCAATCACCAAGAATTGAGCACCCTTAAATTTTAGAGTCATGATGCTCACCTGTTGTCCTGCGAACCAAACTCGATAAGGCACGGTTGTTCTTAGTCCCAACTCTTCAGCCAGTCGCTTCACTAATGTTCTACTTCCGGTTAACGGAATCACAGAGTCTTGATCTCCACTGTTATGTTTTAAACAGACACGTCAAGCCTAGTTTAACAGAAGTTCACAACTCTGTTATGAACATTGCTTTACCTGTACACAAAAACTGGAACACCAGCTTTAACAAGACTTCCTACGATATTTATCGTTGGTACTTCCACATCAAGTACTTCGTAATCCAGCACACTGTCATCACAATAAAACGAAACAAATTTAGTAACTAGACCCAAATAGGCAATTTCGGTTAAATGTTTACGAAAGAAAATGATATTACTCGCTGCAAACAGTCCATTTGCGAGTTCCGACAAGCCGAGCGTGGAGAGCTTTTTGCACATCTCTCCGGTTAAGATAGTTCACCGTCTCATCTTCTAGACACACATCCACCGTCTCTCCCACTTGCTACATCATTCCAAGAAATCAGCAGAAGAAAATTAAAAAAAACAAAAACAAAAGTGTTTAACACTTTTATTGGTTTCTGAACTTACTTGAGGTTGAGGGCTAACTACTTTGGATTGAGATAGCACAGAGGGAATGCAGACGTCAAGAGTAACGTCATATTTGTCTATGAATCTACTTGTTTCGATGCCAACTTGACTTAGCACTTTAGTGCACATACTCGACACTGATCCTCTATGGTACTCACTCAAAAATCTCGAGTAATTACAAGAAGATGTGAACAATTTGTAAGTTGGATCCGATATCAACCCGTGAGACCAGAAATACTCTGCTCGTGAATTGAAATCCGTTGCAAACTCCATAACCGGATTGCCAATCTACAAAACCAAGTGTTATGAAGACAGAAACATAACCGGATTATATGAAAATGTTGAGGAGAATATGAAAATACTCACAGCAATGCCTTTGAGATTAAACAAATTGTGCTTCTTGTTGTACTGAATCATAAGCTGAGCCAACTGAGGAACATAATGGCCTAAAAATTTGCAATTTAGTTAATACATTTTAGCGACGAAAACTACTGTTTTTCAAAGAGAAACAGAGCAATATTTACGTACCAGCATAGCTTTCACCAGTGATGAAGAGACTTCTGTTGAGATATTGAGGGAATTTGAGGAACCATTTTTGCAAGAACACAAGATTGTCTTTTGCTGCAAATTTTTATTCGAAAATGGACAAAAAAGACAAATATTAGAATGTTTGATATGTGAAGACAAACAAAAAGAAACAAAGATGAAGAGAATAATCCTCAGATGTGATCTGAATTCTGCAAAAAAGGTCGATTATTTTTCTCTTTTTGTCAGACTGAGAAAGAACAACAAATAAAAGCTGAAATGTTTTCAGGGAAACATTAATATATATATATATTTTTTTAAAAGCGATCAAACAAGATTCATATCGCATGCACCCCAGTATCATCATCACAAAATTAAACCATTTACTACTCGACCAAAAAAAATGAAAAAAATACTCAAATTCAAAACATACACAAAGAAAAATACTTGAACTATAGAAACATAACAATTATCTAGAGCAGTTTATGTCTGAAAACATAACAAGTAATGTTGGTATCAATTTGGGTTTCTTTTACAAAGCCTAAATCACTACACTATTTATGAAAAGAGTGAAGATTTGAGTTCTAGGGTTTGAGTTATAACTGGGAATGAAATGGAGATAATTCGGTTTAATAAATTACCAGTGATCTTATCATTCACACCCTCATAAGAGGAGCTCTCATTTGCATAAGAAAATCCAACTCCAACAGGTGTCTCCAGATACAACATATTAGCCTCTGCACAATTTTGAATAAAAAAAACTCGAAATCAATTCTTTCTTATAAAAAGTGTAAAATTCGAATGTTCCAAGGACTAACCTTGATTCCAGCTGTGTTGATTTCTCACCAAGATTGATCCCTTTGGTCTAAAAGGTCCATTCTCAGAGAATGCACCAACACCTAATGATGAACATCCAGGTCCTGCGTTTTACTCAAAAAAAGATTAAAACGTTTTGTTTTCTTTGTAATCTTTAGGGTATCAATCTGTAATCAAGAAGATGAAAGATTTTAGTATTTAACCTCCATTGAGCCAGAGAACGAGAGGTTTAGAGATGGGTTTGGTTTCTGCTTCAGCCAAGTAGTAAAACAGAGCTCTCTGTTTCTTCTCGTCAATAGTGACATAACCTGAGTACTGCTGAAACCCGACTCGGGGTTGACCGGGTAAACGGGTGATCCGATCGGCCCGGGACAGAATAGTTGAGCTCACTAAACTCAGAGCTTGAAGCAGCAGAATTAGTGAAGTCGCCATTGTTAGGCATTGTAGGCGAGGCATTGTTGTGGTTCTTCTCAAGTCAATAGAGAAGAAAGATGACTTTTGGGTTTTATATCAAGAAATCACCTTTTGTATTTTATTTTTGTGAAAATCGAGTATTTGTAAATATCTTTCTTCTCTGCAAAAGCCGTAAGCCGCGTGATTCACAGGTAAAAGTTTCTTAAAACATTTCTTATTTTATTGTTATTATGATGGCATTCCAACAAGTAAACATATTGAAATGGTTTTACTACCACTACTCATAGTTTTAGGTTTGGTTTTCTTCTTATATGTACTAAAACTTTCGTTTTGAATCATTGACTAATTTGGGTGATGCTAGCTTCTTCTTCTTTTTTGGTCAAGAGATGATGCTAGCTATTCAAGTTATTATGTCATAGAAATTTTATAATGAACCATTCACAATAAACATGAGTAAACAATGAAGGTAATTAAGAAACGGTTGGTGATGTTTTTAAGCAGTAATCAGCAAATGGAGCTTGGCGTGGCTGGACTTTCACTCAAACCCCCAAAAGACTCACTCATATTTACCATTTCTAAATAATAATAAAAAGTTGGAAAGGGACTTGAATGTGGTCCTCTTTCTATAAAATTTTAGGCGTGGAAGAGAAAAAAAACGCTCAAGAAATTTGAGGACAAATAATAGAGAAAATATGTGGGTGTTATAAGAGCACGTAGCTTCTCCCAATTGCATATGCAAGACCAATGCACACAATTTGTGTGACACAAGTATGTCTCCGAAGGCTGAATAGTGTGTACATTAGTTCAATTACCTATAAGAGTTTCTTTGAATTTCAGATAAATACATTTTGAAACTTATGCTTAGTATCTCAAATAAAGCTAAGGTCCTTCTAATACTAGAAGTTAAGCTTCAAAGAAATACTACACCAAATTTTGAAAGTTACACCGTACAAAATAGAGTTAACGTAAGATTTTGCGTTTTATTCTCTGCTAACTTGATCCAATACTATTTGGATCATTTATTGATGGACCGCGGATGCGAACAAGGTTTAAGAAAGAATGACATGTTTGACAAGTCAGTTTATTTTCCTAAACACACTCTAGAGAACATAACTTATGTAAATGGCAACAAATAATCAATAATCCACCCCATCTTGCAACTGGATCCTCCTGCTCCGCATGCTCCATTCACAGCCTAAATGCATTATCTTTCTTGACCATAGAAAAATGAATTATAACAATTTAAGTTGTTAGGGAAATGAAATAGAGAGGTAGAAATGGGTAAAAGACAAATTCAATTTGGTCTGAAACTGAAAACAACTTTTGCCTTTATAGCCATAGGTTGGCTAAAAGAGTGTTACTGGCCCATCCCCACCTTCTCACCTCTCGTCTCTGATCTTCCATTTTCCATACTCAATTCCCTTTTACCTTAACTAACTTTTTTTTTTTTGGCAAACACCTTTACTAACTAAGTTTTAAGTACTATCACTTTTTTTAGCAACAAAATAATTATTACATTGTGTTCTTTAATACACGAATTACAAGGAGAAATGCGCACACACATTCACACTTTCGGTTCTTATGTGTTAAAAATATATTCGGTTCAAATGGTAACCGAAAAACGAAAAAGAACAATCCAATGTAAACCAAACTATTTCCATAAAATCTATTTGTTACAATTTTTTTATATTTATTTTGTCTATCTGAATCACTACAGTTTAAAACCATTGAGTGATAAATAAAGATTAATCTTCTCTGTAAAACAGACTAACTCATCTCGACAGATCTCTCTGTTGCTTTATCTGCCTTGAGGTTTTAAGGTCTCTTGGCTTTGCATTTGTTTAATTACTTAAGCCAAGTGGTGCTTTTCAATATCTTAACTTTATTGGATTCAAATTTGAGTTATCATGGACCTGCTCTTTGTTTTAAGAATGATGTACATAGTATTATTGAATAATGTACATTTTGAAACAGCTAAATCTGTAAACTTTAGACAGGGGAAAAGAATTATAGTTTTCTATGAACATGTGATTAATATTGAGTTATTTGTACTTAATTGGATATCCCTGCTAAACAGTAAGATCCACACACACACAAAACAAAAAAACAATCCCAAGACCAAAAAGTTGTGTCTTTCAATCCTACGACACTTTTGTGTTACTACCATCTTGATGTGCGTTTGTATATAATATACCATGCTAATTTGGTTTGGAAGTTACACAAAAAGACTTAGGTCAGATTGAAAAGGGTCTAAACTTTGGAAGAAAAGTTCATTAACATAATTAGAAATCAATATGTGATATGATTCACAAGACCACCTTCTCCCATAGTTAGCAAAAGCTAGCTTGTTTGATTAAGATTCGAGAAATGGGGCAAAAGTGTATGATGTGGTGGGGACTATTAAATTAAAGAGCCGCATGCCTATAACACAACCACTTCTTATGTGGTATCACCAATTTCATACCTTTTGTCTCTCCCTTTTCTCTTTATCTTTAGTGTATCAAATATATGCTAACAATAGGATAATACTATGATATATTTGATATTCATGATAAATTTAGCAAAGATACTCTCGGAAGGATTCACCCTTAATAGAATATATACTATATATATTGAATTTGTTAAACCAAGGTATTACATTAATTTCAAACTCCAAATCATCAACTCGGTAGAGGCTGCGTGCAAGATTTTGTTATATGGAAGATTTGACTTTCACTAGAAATACAATCATTTTGGTCTTTTAAAATTAGCATTTTTGGTTATTATAGTCTTCACATAATCGAATCGATTACCCAAATGGTGCAAAAGCATAGAGAGATCCTGAGGATTAATTTCTGAGTTCTTAAAAGTTTTTTTTTTGTGTGTTCTAAATATTCATCAAAAGCATCAGTACCTGCAGAATGAAATGACGTGCCAAATTCCATTCAGTCATTTACCAATTGATGGTACCCTTAATAGTATATAGTCCATTGTGGTTTTACGGTTAATAATGATCCATTACCAATAACTTAGACGTCAAGTAACTGTTTAATGTGGTCTCTGTTTGTCATACTTAATGAATTTGGTTTCTCCACCACATTTAATTCTGGGGATTAGTAAGGCATATGAACATTTCAATTAAAGCTTTCTTCTCTTCTCTGTTGCCTTGGTACCCCATCAGAATTGCTTCCGACAAGAGACATAAATACCACAACAAACATTTATCTGACCGATCATGAATCAACAGATGAGAACCAAAATTGAACATGATCCTCTCCTTTGACACGTGACCTTGGCACATCATACTTTCTAATGCTGGGTCTCTCTGGTGTTATTTTTTTAGATTCAGAGACAGACTAGTTTCCTTCACCATCCCAAAGTAAGTAGATCTACTCTAGACCATTGATACAATGTGGAGTTCGTTTTGTTAAAAGCCCCCAATACCTTTGGCATTTTAATGAATTCGCTTCTTTTGGGGCAAAAGAATGTGTATGTACCCCGGGGCCTAGCCTAATCAACCCAATATGACTTATTGGGTTTTCAGGCCTTCTTAAGTCTCAATTCCACCAAATGGTGGGGATTTAAGAGGGCGGATCATGGATTTGGTTTACGGGTTGATGGCATATAAGTTCTCATTTGCTCTCTGGTACAGAAAAGCTGATGCTTCCACCCTACACTCAGACGATGAAAACTATTACAATCAGGAATAGACCAGTTTTTTTTTCTATCTTTAAGAGGAGACCAAGAGGGCCTTACCAGCCAGGATGAACAACAAATCTACCTCTGGTTAGTGCCCAATTTACCTGCTCAAACAGACACATTCAGAATCTCCCCAATGATATTTCTTCTGTGGCCCAACAGTTAAAATTTGCAGACTTCCTTACCTTGTCGGTTCCAAGAGAATTTGTGACAACATGAGTGACATGTTCATCCACCTGGGTTGTGCAGACAGCACCAAACTGCTCAGCAGTTTGCCACAGGGGATGCAAGTGCGGTTTGGCTTCACCCACTGGGATTATCCGACTAAATACAATCCTACAACCAGCCAATATCTTTCGTTGCTCAGAAGCTAAAATATTTCTCACATCAACTTCATCTAATGAAGTGTGCGAGAAGAAATTTTGATGTATTTTCTCAATAACCTGCACAGTGAAACCATGTGATGATGCTGAGATCCAAAACGAAGAGTAGAAAATAACATAACAAGGTGCATAGACAAAGTGCAGACCGCTAATGAAGATGCCAATGTGCCCTCCTCAGGTACCTCATCACGATCTAACTCAAGAAGAGAAGGACCAAGAAGCCCAAATTGCCGTCTACTACAAGGGAAATAAAGATATCTGCAAAACAAGATAATTAACATCAGCAGGAAAATATTATACAGTAAGTACTACGGTCTCATGTTAGCCATAGTGTGAAAGATGATACCTTTCAACAGCTATTAAATTCATTTTGTGTTGAGGCCACACTCGGACAGAGTCATCTATGATCACCACAGACGATTCCATACCCATAACTCCTTCTAAATCTTTGCTCTTAGGTACTCGTTCGTCTCCATCAAGAGGATCTCCATCATCTCCTTTCGATATGACCCGTCCATTAAATAGAACCCCTTTGGGATCAAGCAGCTTGGCCATCTCTGTAGCATACAATTTGTTTCCCATAGTGTAAAGATGTAACTCGTACAGCTTGCTAGCCTGAAATTCACAGGAATATTTACATTTTAAGTCTTCCACACGTAGTTGAACAGTAGTAAGATAATATTATTAACTAAGTCACCTTCTCCAAAAAATTCCAAATCCCTGGTCTTAGTTTAGTCCACATTCCCATGTGCAGGAAACGAAAGAGATGTCTATATGGTTTCTCACGATCTTGTTCTTCCTTCTTTCTTAATATCTCCTCGTGGCGGGATTCAACCTCATTAAACTGAAAACGATAGAAACAAAAACTTTAGAAAAAATATAAGAAAAGTAATCAAACCAGAAGGAAGATAAACTAACCTTAGCTGAATTGAGAAGGGTGTGGTCTATATCCAAGACAAGAGAGAGCTTTTGAGATGCAAACATTTTATTCTGTTCCTCTAACCTACGAACTCTCTCTCTTTGAATAGCTACTCTCTGAATGTCATCATATCCTTCAAATAGGTGTTCCACATCTCCCCAACTGTTCATGGAACGAGTGGGACCAGCTGCAGCCGTTACTGATGCTGCTGAAACTGACACATCCTCATCCTGGGCATTGGGATTTGAAGGATTATGTTTAACATCTCTCTCCGTCTTAAGCTGTACCGAATGCATACTTGCTGGGGGATTGCCAAGTTGTTGTGATACGACAACCATATCAGCAATACTTTTCAGGTTTTTGGTGAATTGTGTTGAAAAGTCTGGTGTCTTCCCACTGAGAAGTTCACCCGAAATTTTCATTTTGCTGGTACCATTCTGGCTAATATTTTGCCGTGGATCAAGCTGGGGAGGTGTTTCCAAATCTTCTGCCTTACCCTTCATAGTCAAGGTTCCTAGAGTGGAAGGATCATTCACTTTGGTCTGCTTTTCCATTGAAGAGTCCGTTCTTTGAAGAGTACTTCCATGCAGGATTCGGCGAGGATCACGAGGTTTCATGCGAATGCTTCCAGATTCGGCCTGAAAGTACCAAAAAATAGTTGGAGAAAAAATTGAAAGAAAAGGTTCTAGAATCCCTATATATAAAGGATACTCACTGCAGGGGCGTTTTGGGAAGAATCCTGAAGTACTCCTGAGTTTAAAGAATTAGCAGCTAAAGCATTTGATGCAGGTATACTAAGCGGTGTTGATACCCCTGGTTGTACGGAAGAGCCAGGGAGTTGTGCTGCTCTTCTTGGATCCATGGGTTTCTGAATAGCTTTTTCAGGTACCTTTTGTCTTTCTCCCATTTTCAGGAGATTCAGTAGCATTGTAGGATTTACTGCAATATCCTTCAAAAGGGATTGCAATGATGCAGTATCAGTTGAAGCTGTCCGTACTTTTTGGCTCACAGAAACAGCACTCGTGGGCATAACACTTGATGTCATAGATGTTACACCGTTCTCAATTAGCCTGGGCTTGGATTCCAGTTTTAGAAGTCCCGATGATTCTGTATCCTCTAGCCAGCCACCAGTTCCAGCTGCTTTTGGTGCATCCGTATCACTCTTTTGTCTTTTCCATGCAGGCCCATCAATTAAAAATTCATCAGCGGCTTTTTGTTTTCTTGGGTTCACCAAGTCTGCAGAAAGCTCTACTTTTGAAAGATTTCTAGCGTCGCCAGACGAGTACGAATAAATGGTTACATTGGCAGCATCAGGTTTCGCAAGCCTTAGTCTTGGATCTCGACTCTTTGCAGAAGGTTTCACTGTCTGATCAGAGGCAGTTGGTGCAGAAATAGCATGAATTGACAGATGATGTGGTGGAACAGTGCTAGAAACAGAATTTGCAACAGGCATGCTTCTAGAATTAAAATTGGAGGGCAGAGGAACGTCTTGCCCATAAATTAGGTGACTCCCCGGGTTCGAGCTCTTAACAACAGAACTGGAAACCTCTCCACCAACGTCTCCATTGCCATCATTAGGTTCTCCTGATGGGGTTGGGCTTGGAAGGTCATCTGTCTTAAACACTGAATTAAGACCAAATTTTTGCTGGTAGGTAGAAACTGCTTTACGGGCATCACTCTCATATGAATAGACTTTGGCACCCTCAGTCGTTTGGCTCTCTCTACCAACGGGAAAACCTGGTCTAACCATTGTATGGCGACCATTTACAGGTAAACTTGGTGTTGTTTCCCTTGTGGGCGACGGAAGGCTGTCTGCATCATGATCCTTATGAAGGTCTAGAAGAGGCAGCATAGGCAACCTACTCCTTAAGTAGGCGGCTCCTCGATGTGTACTTTCTGAAGTCAGCTTTTTGGCAAGAAAAGAATCACCATTACTCGGCTGAGTCATTTGATTAACATTCTCTTCACTGCTGGTTCCAGCAAAAACTGCAATAGCAGAACGGCTTAAATCCTGATTCATGGTCTCTATCTGCAAAACCAAGACATGTACTTATGTAAGACGAGAAGGCACTCATCCCAATGTTTGGAACAGTGGAAAAGATTTTGACTTGTGCTACTTCAACAGGTAAACCAAAGGAAACGCACCTCATTTTTCTGGTTGAATGAGAGAAATTGGGAAAAATGGTCATTTACAAGAGTCAGCAATCTGCACAAGAAAAACCAAAAATAATGTGAGCAATCAAAGGACTCCAAGAAGCATCTTTAATCAAAGGCTGGCACAGTAAAAACACAGATTCACAACAACCTTGACATAGTCTCCTTATTACGCTCCTTGGAAATATTGTTCATCGAGCAAAACACCTGAAAGATAATAGATTAGTTACATAAAACCGTAAACGTAACAGAAGATTGAGGGAAGGGATCTTGAGTGGCACATACATAGTTAATGGTTTGAAGAGAAGCAAATGACAATTGAACTAAAGTATCCCTCTTCGGAAAATCATCATTATCTGAAACCAGCTCTCGCAAAGACTCTAACGCCCCCAATATTCTGGAACAAACTCCTTCAAATCCGCTGAAACGAAACAGAACAAAACATGAAAAGAAAAAAAAATCAAACTTCACTCATCAAACTCTGACAGATGTTTTAATTTTTTTCATCATCATCATCTGATCTCTCCATTCTCAGGATAGTCTTACGTCTGTGCTTCTACCAACGAAGTACTCTCCAAAACACCACGAATTAGTTTCACTTTCTTCTCCAAATCTCTCTCCTTTAGAATTCGATCATCTTCAACTTTATCAGCACTTATCAACACAACAGATTCAGTATCCTTCTCAACCAAATTGTCATCAGAAGCATTGTCGACCAAATCAATTTCACCTTCCTCCAACTCACCTTCTTCTTTCTCATCATCACTATCTTCAATCACAATCTTATCACTCTCTCTTGGTTCATAATCCATTACCAAACCTTCATTAAAAGGTTTGTTCTGCACAGCTCGAGCCCAAGCTAAATTAGATAAACCCGAATTCGCATATGGACGGTAAGCAGGATACTGAGAAATCAACTCCTCCATTGTCCAAACCCTAGAGTTGCCATTAGAACCACCACCACCTCCTCCTCTTCCTCCAGCCACAACCCCAACATCGACGTCTCCGCCAACATCGGCCGTAGTAGTAGTACTCTTGTGCTTAACTTCAATCTCAGTGTTGACAGAATCAGGAATCTCACCTTCCTCAACATCCACCATTACCATCAAGTTTTCATCGTTGCCCATTCGAATTAGGGTTCTAGAACAACCAGATCGAGCTACAAGCATGTAAAAATCTCAAAACTTTGCTCAAAAACGAATCCAAACCCGATTCAGAAACAAAAACCTTGAATTCGAAAATCGCCCACTTTAGTCCCCGGTCCAGAGAAGAGATCTCCAAAACAGAAAAAATTAGGGTTCTTCTCTAATTTAAACGATTCAAAAAACAGAGATTCAAGTTAAGGAAATGTTTTGTCAATTTAACTCTTTTTTTTTCAAAGATTCACAATTTCGAAAATTCCCAATTCGAGATCTACCACCACCTTTGAGAGAACAAGAGAGTTTTCAAATTTTCTTCTCCAGATCCAAATTTTGAGATGCTTATTATTTTCTCCGAAGGCCGAAACTTGAAGAGAATGTGAAATATAGACGAAGGGAGAGAGAGAGAAGAAGAAGGAGAATCTAGTTGAGAGAAGGAGTTTAATCTAGACCGTACACGTCAGCGATCCGAACGAGGTAAATTATGTCAGCGCGACGTGTGATTGGCGCCAGATGAGGGGTATTTTAAATGACGAAAGTAGACATCTCTGTGAATTTTCTTTACTAGTTTTGTGTCTGATGATCCAAAGTTTTTGACTCGAAAAGTTTGTCAGTTAACTTACCTCTATGGAAGTCGAAGTTCGTACATAAATTTCAGTGGTCAAATATGTCGTGCGGCTTTTATGAAACTGTTGCTTGTCTTTTTATTATAACTGACGAAAAAAACAAATTTGGACTGGAATTATGTGCATAACAACTATTTTGTGAAAGATAATCCAAAGTAATATGGGAACTTATTTGATATTTTGCATCACTGAGTTTTGGTATTAGTACAACTTTTGGTTTCAAATTCAAGCTCACGATAATATGTTAAATATAGTTCATGTTGCACTACAATCCAGACAAAAAAATTGGTTCGAGTTAGATACGGTTTCAATTTAATTTCTATAGATTATAAAAGAAGAAGTTAAAATACAGAAATTGTTTTCAAAGTAGCTATCAGATTACCAAACAACATAAAGTGGCAGATCTTCAATCTGCATATACCAAAGTCATTTTCTAACCAATTGAGTAACTATTTGTATATGTTCAAGGGTCATATGACTACGTATACCATTTAATATTATGTTATTAATCCTGTTGTTAGGGGAAGCAAGAAAGATGAAAACTCAATTTCATGCTATGCAACAAATCATCAACACATCAAGATGTTCAAATCAGTCAAAAGGTAACACTAAGGCAAATGATATCCTAAACCCGTATAAATCTCAATGTTTATATAAGATGTGTATAATAACCTCTTGTGGTGGCATCAATATTCAATCAACAATGGTGATAAATGATTGAAAAAAAAGGAAGAAGAAGAATGAGAAGTAATGGCCAAAGTGATATACAACTAACTTTTACTAAATCTACATCTTATCCGCGATTTTTGCCACAGCATCAGCGAGCTTATTGAGAACAGCGACTAAGCTATCACCGTGATCTTTTCTTTGCTCTCTGTCTAGTTTTAAGTTTAAATTCTGAACCTCAAGCTGTGCCGCCAACAACTGCCCGTTTCTTTCTAGTATCTCTATCAACTGATTCTGCATCTTCTTTGTTTCTCCTTCTTCTTCTTCCTCTTCCTTTTCACCAAAAGATGTCCGTTTACGCTTCCTCTCTTCTTGTGATGTCGATCCACCTTCCACGTTTGCTGCTTCTGGCTGTTTCTCTTTCACTCTACCTTCAAGTTCAAACTCAACATTTTAGTATAAAAACAAGAACATAGAGACCCTTCAACATAAACGAAAAGATCACACACCATAGGGAAGATTGTTAAACTACTTTTATAACACAATTTGAGATGCATTTTAGAATACGAAAACATCATTTATCTACATGACAACATAACTACATAGTCAAGACTCAAGAGAAACACACTCTAGAGCTCTAAAACTAGTTTGAGATTAGCATATAGAGCAATAGATCAAGCAAATACACACAGAGAGATAAACAAACCTTGATCTGCTACACAAGCTTCTTGCTTCTCTTTGTCTATAACATCTTCATCAAAAAAATTGAACTTCATAAGAAATGGAATCATTCTGATGAACATACAAAATAAAAACTTAAACTTTGATCTGAATTTTACCAGTAACTGATTTAGCCACCGGAGTAGAATTCAACTTCTCAGGACTTTCTCTCCGATCTAAATCAGACAACAATCCCTCGTCTGACGCCGGAGCCAATCCAAGCGAAAGAACCGGAACCGCCGGAGGAATCACACCACCGTCAACAATATCATAAACCTCCTTATCGAAAAAACCAGGAAGCTTCTTCTCTCTACGAACATCATTCCTCATAACCCAATAGGACTCAGTCTCTTCCTTAATCTGAGACTCCCATTCTTTAATCTTCTTATAATCTCCGGCGAGATTGCTCCATCTTTTCCGGCACTGAACCGGCCCACGATTTACACCGTGACGTTTACAGTAAGACGAAACAGAAGCCCATTTAGGCTCCATTTGACCCGACCCGAGAGCCATACCCGCCGCTCTCCCTCGCCGGACTCTGTTCTCCGCCACTCTCTTCCCTTGAATCAGAACCAGAATCTCTTGTCTCGTCCAACGAGGAAGTCTCGCCGTCTTAACGCCGTCATCTCCACCGTCATTTGACGGCGCGCTACTGTTCTCTCCACCGTCAACGGCGCTCACTCCTAATCCTAACTGTTCCAGAGCCATTCAAACGGAATATTCCTTCCCGTTTTGATAATTCCGTTCAAACGGGTTCCAGACTTAACGGCGTTATGGTGAGGACATCCCGTTAGCGCCGGAGAGAGAGAGGAGCTACAAATGAAAGAGCAAAGAAAAGATTTATTTTGTGAGATAATGACTTTTTAATGTATCTTAATCTGATTTTTAATTTGGTGACTGTAGATAAAATTGACCCTTGTGTTATCATTTTATTTTAATTTCGTCCCTTAAGCCTTTCATAAGGTTCATGTAGATATGTTGAATTTAAGTAGACCGTAATCTTTAATTCCTTTAGACCGTAATTAGGGATTACATGCTTGATATGGCTATTTCCTGATTTTTTTGACACATCACTTTCATCACCTCATTTTCTACGGCCAAGATCACTCTAAAAATAAAATCAAAAATTATCTTTTTCTTATATTAATAATAAACTGTATTTATTGTTTATGTAATAAAGATAATGCACATATAATTTTCATATTTGGTAATATTATGATATGGTTGTGTGTAAATATGGAGGGGGCGTAGATTATGGCAATAAACGCGCCCTTTGAGTATTTCTATTGGTTAATTTCTCTCCAACTACCATAAGTTGCTTTTACTCCATAATCCTTATATATGCGTTTTGGTCAATTTCCTCCGCCATTTATTTTTTTGGATTTTTCTACGTTTTTGTCAGCTTAAGATAATGACAATATTAGTGAGTCTCTGCTTTAATAACCTAGTGATCTTTAAGAGCCCTCAGGGTTTTTGGGAGTTCCATTACAAAAAATGCTATAAACATTGTAGAAGTTTTCAACAGTCACATATCATAATTAGTAACAGTACCCTAAATCATTTAAATGATTAAATGGGTTTTGGGACCCTTTTTGTAAACTATTTTTTGTTGCAATAAACTCTGAAACTATCTTTTGTTGGCATAATTCTGAGCCTACTTAAATGTATAAACAAATCGTAGCTAACCGTTCCTTAAAACAATGTAGACAATAAGACAACATCATTATGAAAAAGCAAATGAATGACGAGAGAAGCATGAGGAAAGCTTGCTGACGAGTAGAGATAGATATATCAATATATTCACTTTTGAGGGTTTAAAAATAAGAAAAAAAATCATGATAAAAAAAAGTTTGTTGTTTAAGGTTTGTAAGAAGAAAAGAAAAACAGAGATATCACTACTACATGTTAAGGTTTATGATTTTTGACAAGTAGAAAGAGAAACTCTAGAGCTCTAGAACTATAGAGCAAAGTTTTCTATGAAATAGATCAAATCCAAAATGGAGATATGATTTATGAAACACACATGACTAAGGGTAAACATGTATAAATCAAATCAAGATTAAACCATAATGTTCTTTGAGATGGAGAAAGAGAACCAATGCCAATGTTTTGTTCAAGCTTGCTAGTAAGAGGACATGAAACTAAAGCCAATAAAATAAAAACCAAGAGACATCGATACCGTAAATACCATTTCTGTTTGAATATAGAATTTCATCTTACGCATAGAATTTGTTTTTTGTTTTATTAGAAATCTTGACTCAGTCGTATAAATGTTTAGCTACGTACTTAATGCAATACTTTGCATTAAAGGGAACCCTTAAAACCCCTAAAGGGTAGATTGTGAAATGAAATGATGCCCCTACCACTAACACCAAATAAAATTCCCAAGTTTTTTTTTTCATTTGCCCTTGTTTACCACTCAAAGTCTATCTCCAAAATCGCATCATTCGTTTTTAATCATTAATTTAAATGGCTATTAATGCTTGATTATGTTTTATGCCCCCTCCCATCCGTTTAAAGCCACTTTATTTTCTATGGAAGAAATGCCCAATGGATTGATTATCTTTTCTAGTTTGTACCCATCCATACGTATCCATTGATTTACAATGAAACTCTAGAATTTTTCTAAAACAAAGGTACGCTAGTTGCCTAGACGACTAGACCAAAAAATTATTGGGATCACAAAGTCACTTGCCATATAAACCAATGACTTGGCCACATTTAGGGCATTATTAAAATGATTCCTTAAGTTTAATCATAAGTGGTAATCTAGGTTAATTAGTGGAAATTGATATAAAGTTTTTTTTTGTAGAATGATTACTTTAGGAGAAACAAATCATATAAGGATTGAAACAAGACAAGTCACATTAATTTCAAAACATGAAAGGCACATCATGGTACATAGTAGGATAGTATATCCCAGTACATCACAAAAACAAATCCAAATAGGCAAAAACACACAAGGAGCTTTATAGACAAAAGCTCAAATCTCAAACCATAAGATCGTGTAGAGAAGAAAGTCCAATATCATCATCGTAGGAAGCTGTTGGGTGGGAAATGTCTTAAAGGGTTCTGTCGTAGCAGCTCTGTTTCTCTGCATTTTTTTAAGTAACCATTGTTAGATCTCTACCAAGTCATGATATAATATTTGTTTGGTGAATGAATCTTTAGGGGAATTTTTTTGCTTACTTTTTTATCTCACGGCCGCCATTAAGGGGCAGAACGTTTGATGATGATGAGATAGTTTCATCATTCTTCTTCTTTTCTTCTTCCTCTCTGCATTTCAGAATCATGTTAATGGTGGAAACATGTTTTGTTCAGAAAACTTCTGAAAAATTAGTCAAACTTACTCTGTACATTCTTCTTCATCGACAAAAACCTCAAAGGTGGAAGCAGATGCTGCTGCAACAGTTCTCACAATGGGTTTCTGAGGAACCTGTGACAATAAATATAAATGCAGTTAGTGATCAATTTATAGAGATAGTATGAGCCAAGTGAGATAGTTTTGTTTAGGAGGGTAGAGGGAAAACCTTGAATGATGCCCATTTTCTAGGTAAAGAATTGTTTTCTTTGTTCCTCTCTGCTCTGCCTCCAAGCATGAGCCAACTACCAAACTCTGGTCTTGACTTGTCTGACTCTGGTTGATTCCCTGATGTGGTGTCTGAAACTGCATCTGCGTAGATAGCAAAAGGTGTCTTGGATGATCTGCAAAAGACAAAGTTGCTTACCATAGTGAGTTGCAGAATAATTTAAAGGTATGAGTTGATAGAAAATGCAGATAATGAAAACAACGAGAAATATAGAACCAATCAAACTACTTACTGATTTGGCTTTAGCTTTTTGGCTTGTGGGTTAGAACTTCCTAACGCCTGCCTTCTTGCATCTACAGAAAACATTTTCATGTAAGATAGCTTACCAAAACATTTCAGTGGTTTCCAAGTTAAGTTAATGTGACTCACTATTATCTCCCCTGGACAATAAAGTGCCAAAGCTTCTTGACGGTAAGTCATTATTCTCCTTTGGTTCCTGCTGGTAGGTAGAACATTAATTATGATTAGGAAAAACCTTAGTCCATAATGAATAGATATAAAGTGTTACAAAGAGACAAAACTTTTTACTTCATCAGCTGTGTTGGACCTTCTCATCGTTCTCACCATAAACTTCTTGTACGCGTCATTCAACTTTTCCACTGGCTTTGCATCCCTGCACAAGTTCCCACTTTCAAATCAGACCAATAACTTGGAGCCGAAACATGAAAGTAAGATTACATATCTGTTCATTTACCTAGAGATTCCAAGATTGAAGATCTCATTAGCAGTTTTGACCTTATTCTTAAACTCAATGTGCAAAGCATAAGCTATATAGTAGACAGCATGTGTCTTTCCAATCTCATTGACCTCCAAAAACTTGTAAATCACTTCCGCATCAGCGCAATGCTCCGCCTTCAAAACACACACAAAAACTATGAGTACTCTCTCCATAACAAAGAAAGAATCATCTAGAGGGTTTAATTAAAGATAGAATCATTACATATTCCAACCAGACTTTAAGATAACGAAGATCATCCTTGTAACGTTCAGAGTGCCAAAATTTACGAACACATTGCTCATATATCACTAACAGTCCTGAACATTCTCCTCCTGGTGGAAAAGCCTCTTGTACCCATTTTATACACCTTCCAAAGAAACCAATTAAGAAGCTCAGTTTACAAATTGGTCACAGCATAAAGATTGGTTCAAGAAAAATTTCAATTTTTCAACAACCCAATCAAGAATGATAAAAGGAACTCACTCTATCCATGGAGATAAAGGGTCATCTCCTTCATACTCATCAATGGCTTCAATCAAATTCCTAATTCACAAAAACAACACAAAATTAGACAAGAATCGAGCGATTAGACTAAAACCCAAGAGCAAAGATGTGAGATTGAAATCAGTACCTGCGTTTCTCGATGAGATTCTTTCTCAATTGGTGGTCAGAGTGAGATTTGAGAGCGTGGTTGAGAATACCAACATTGCGACCTCTCTTCAATGGCCGGACGTTCTCCTTGAAAAGCTCCCACTCGTATCCAGTCTCCTGCTTCGAATTAAGAAACTCTGCCTCTGGATCTGAAACCTGAACCTTCGTTTCGGCTGCCATCGTCGTTTCTTCGAGCAAATTTTGAATATCAGAGAGAATATAGCCGTTAGTTTACTCAATGAGAGAGCTTCGCAACTTTTTGCTTTGATGTACGCATACTCGGAGCGTATAGACGCTTTTGATGGGCCTAACTTAGATGGGCCATGATTTGATTTCTTAAACCCATTAAGTGGCCATCTAAACCGAATTGTGTATACTCCTACTACAAATAATCGATAAGAGAAGAAAAATGACAATGAGCGAAAGTAAAATAGTAAAAGAAATGACAGAATACACTTCATTAATTCAATTGGCTGAACAAAATAACACAATAATCCAGAGAAAATTATTTTTACTGTTTTGTTTTCTTCTAAATTAGATGGTTTTGGTCTTTTGGAGAATAACAATCAAAGCAAAAGATAAAAGAGAAGATGTACTCTTTTTTTACCTTCTTTAAATAAATTACGAGCATAATTCACTTTTTGACTTGGAAGCTAAAAAAAAGTTCATCCACAACCACAAGATGCTCTCTGTCTGTCGGTTCAACAAGGGATGATCACATACATTGCGTTACACGCTAAACCTAGTGTGCTCAATTATGAATTCCTAAACAAAACGTACTCAAGATTAGAAGTTGTATACAAAGTCTGTTTTTCCATTGTAACAACTTCCACCGACAATAAAACAGTAACAGTTTATTGAAGAAAATGAAATGAAGAAAACATAATAAAAGAATTGATATTTATGGTATCCTTCAGTTTGGGAATGTGACACACATGATCTCCTTTATTGACGTTTAAGTTTGGAAAAAAAAACAAGTCTTTAAATGCATGCAATCGTATTCGCAATCAATATACATTTTGCTTGTTATTACTAAAGTCTAAAACTAAAAGCCTTTTGCCGTACGTTTAAGAATTCCATAACTGGAAGAACAAATCATGTTTTTAATTCAAATGTTTAAAACAAAGTCTACATTCAAAGGAATTTAGAACACACTTTTTTTTTTTACTTTTTGCTGGGAATTCACAAACTCTTTAACGAGTCTATTCACATTTCACCTTTCCGTGCCCAAACTCATTCGATTTCTCTAACCGAAACTAAATCATCACCAAAGAAGGTACACCGTTACGCCAACTTGCCCAAAGGACCATGTGTCCCCACCATGCTGCCAATTGGGAGCCAGCAATACATAAAACAGACTTGATCCAACTTTTTACAAGTTAGATGCAGTGTCTTTTTCGTAAATCATAATAGATCCAAGCCCATTCTCGTATAACCTCCACCACATCACTCCTCATATCATATGTGAGACAGCCACGAGTCTTCTAATTTCTACACGCCGTGTCGGCAAAGCCTCTCGTCACTTCTCTCTGACGCTTGTCGTCACTTTTGAATTTTTTTAATTTTTAAATAATTGATAACCGAAACGGTGCGTTTTACTCACCGTCGTCGGGAAAAAAAACATGAGGAAGGAAGTTTTGCCGCCGGTGTTATCAACCACCACAGTATGTTTCGAGAAGAAACCAATAATTGCTACATTACTAGCTCTCTCTCTCGTCATGATTGTCTGGAACCTTCCTCCTTACTACCACAACCTCATCTCCACCGCTCGTCCCTGCTCCGCCGTCACCACCACCACCACCACCACCTTACTCTCCTCATCGAACTTCACTTCGGCGGAGAATTTCACCACCTCTCTCTCAACGACAACTGCAGCAGCTTCTCAGAAGTACGATTCAACTCCCTCAGATCCGAACAAACGCGTTTTCCAACCGTTCGGAAACGCGGCGGCGTTATTCGTACTAATGGGAGCTTACCGCGGCGGTCCAACGACGTTTTCCGTTATCGGACTCGCGTCGAAACCGATCCACGTTTACGGAAAACCATGGTACAAGTGTGAGTGGATATCTAACAATGGAACTTCGATTCGAGCTAAAGCACAGAAGATTCTACCAGATTGGGGATACGGACGAGTCTACACCGTCGTCGTCGTCAATTGCACTTTCAATTCAAACCCTAACTCCGATAACACCGGAGGTAAACTCATTCTCAACGCTTACTACAACGAATCTCCCAAACTCTTTGAACGATTCACTACGTTAGAAGAATCAGCTGGAATCTACGACGAATCGAAATACTCGCCGCCGTATCAGTACGATTACCTCTATTGTGGCTCGTCACTGTACGGTAACGTGAGCGCGTCGCGTATGAGAGAGTGGATGGCTTACCACGCTTGGTTCTTTGGTGACAAATCGCATTTTGTTTTCCACGATGCTGGTGGTGTGTCGCCGGAAGTTAGGAAGGTTCTTGAGCCGTGGATTCGAGCTGGGAGGGTCACGGTTCAGAATATTCGGGATCAGTCGCAGTATGATGGTTACTACTATAATCAGTTTCTTATTGTTAATGATTGCTTGCATCGGTATCGATACGCTGCGAATTGGACCTTCTTCTTCGATGTCGATGAGTATATCTATTTGCCGCATGGTAATACACTCGAATCCGTGCTCGATGAGTTCTCGGTTAACACGCAGTTTACGATTGAGCAGAATCCAATGTCTAGTGTTCTTTGCATAAACGACTCTTCTCAAGATTATCCAAGGTACTAAACTTCAACCTCTAAAACACTTATAATGCAATTCAGAATCGAAAAGTTTGGTCATAGGACTTTGGAATAATGTTGGATGGCTTATGAGCATTGTTCTGTATTTAGCTTAGATGATACTATTAGGATCGAATCTAGAAATTAGCTTCCATTTTGATTCAATTCTTGTTTTTGTTTGGGATATTTCAGGCAATGGGGATTTGAGAAATTGTTATTTAAGGATTCAAGGACGAAGATACGACGTGATAGAAAATATGCAATCCAAGCGAAGAACGCATTTGCTACAGGAGTTCATATGTCTGAAAACATTGTAGGCAAAACACTACACAAGACAGAGACAAAGATTCGTTATTACCATTACCACAACACCATAACTGTGCATGAGGAGCTTTGTAGAGAGATGTTACCAAATTCAGCCAAGAAGAAGGTGACATTGTACAATAAGCTTCCGTATGTGTATGATGACAACATGAAGAAGCTAGTGAAGACGATTAAAGAGTTTGAGCAGAAAAAACTTGGGACGGATGTGAAGAATTTCTCATGACCATAATATAGCTGTAATCTCTCTGATAAGCATTTTGTCTATAAAGGTATAGTTGTTTCTACATTACATGTATCATTTTTCATTCTGTTTTGTCCTCTTTTACTATTTCATTAATGACTTTGATCAATATTTTTGAAAATTACTTGTGTTTTCTTTTGTTATGTATTGAACTTAATAGAAATTAGAGTTACTCAAGACCTTGGACATACAAAACATCGTTGGTTTTTATTATTTTGTCGTAAGACAATAATTGATTTAGCTAAAGATTCTTAAAATCATTGACTCAATGATTCATTCGATAATAGCAAATAATTCAAAGCTAATTAGTTCTTAGTCATTGTGATTCAGTTCTTAGGCAAGACATAGGTAGCTTCTGATGTTTCTAACTATAAATAAGGTCATGAAAAGGAACAAAGTAGATTCTTTGTCCCTTCTGGTGTGACTATGATTATACACAAAGAATTTCTTGTTTTGATTTAGATGAAATTATCCAATCTTAGATAGGATTCTCTCTGATAAGCATTTTATGTGTAGTGGTATTGTTATGTTTGTTTACTTGTATCATTTTGGATCTGTTTCTCCTCAAGATTCTACTTCTCATTGGAAGAAAATGATTATTTTTTTCTGAAATACAAAAGACTACTGAAGCAACATGTCAAAATCTAAATAAAGTTTCTCTATGATATGTTCTTATTACTATGTTTCACAGTGGGGTACTTATTAGATCTCAACTTTTTAGCCGTATGGTCCTTATCTAAAGTCTAAATACTTGTTATTGACTACCAATAGAAAAAAAAAACTGAACTAGTTGCCAAGAGAGCCGGAACGAAGAAGGTCATCAGAAGGCTCCCAATCGATGGAGGAGGAGACGATCATTGAGAGCGTGGTTAGAACCTGAGTGACAGATGGACGCGAGTTAAGATCAGTTGCGACACAGCTCTTAGCAAGCTGAGCCATGGTGTAAGCCAGCTCCAACGGATACTCATTCCCTAGAGATGGATCCATAAACTCTTTTAACTTCTCTCTCACATTCTCTCCTCCAAGCACACTGTTTATCACTTTACACAACATCTCCACTTCTTCTTCTCCTTCCTTCTTCTTATGTATCGTTACTGCTTCTCTCCCCGAAAGAAGCTCAAGAACCGCAACTCCAAAAGCAAACACGTCTAGTTTCGAAGTAATGACTCCATTCTCCACATACTCTGGAGCTAAGTAGCCTTGTGTTCCTTCAACATGTCTTGTTAACTGAAGATCAAGATCACCTTCATCAAGAATCCTCGCAACACCGAAATTCGCAATCTTGGCTCTGAAATTAGAATCCAGAAGTATGTTTGTTGATTCCAAGTTCTTATGAATATGAGGTGGAGTTATATAGTTATGGAGATAATCTAACGCCTCTGCCACATCCCTTGCTATTTCAACTCTCTGTTTCCATGTCAAACTCTTCTTGCCCGACGAGTGAAGCCAATCACTGATCGATCCATTCTCTGAATACTCGAAGACGAGGTACGATGTTCCTTCACGGATACAGAAACCTGAGAGACGGATGATATTAGAATGATTTAGCTTCTTCAAAAGATTGATCTCAGAGGAAGAAACATCTCCTTTGATCACTTTCACAGCGGCATCGTCGCCGTTGATTGTCGCGCGATAAACAGAGCCTTTGATTCTGTTTTCGTCGCTGAAATTCGAAGTAGCTGATTGAAGATCGTTGAATCTGTATAGTGTTAGAGATTCTATGGCGGATTTTAAACCGAAAGCTTCTGATGAATTGGATAAATCTATTGACCATTGAGTCGTTGTTGTTGTGGGAATAGATTGTTTGGTTGATGAATCAAAGAGCTTGTTCTCCTCCGGCAACGACGACGGTAATGACTTCTTCTTAGACCTTCGTTTGTAGAAGCAGAGAGCTAAGATTGAGAGTAAGAGAAGCAAACCAGCTCCGATTCCAATTCCGATGTAGATCCATTTGTGAGAAGAAGAAGATCCCGGAGGATCAACTGGCGTTTGAGGCGGCGTAGCAACAACGGGTGGAGGAGGAGGCGACGGAGATATAACGATTTTGGTAGGTTCAGTTGTGAGAGGAACTAGAACCGGTGTGAAGAAGAAGATATTGTCTGATGTAAGCTCGTTACCTTCGGTTATGGCGGCGGATGTGCTGTTGAACATCTCGGCGATGCCGGAGATACTATCTCCCATGGCGACTAAGTAAGTCAGGAGATATTTAAATCCGGCGGTGGTTTGTTTGGCGGTGGGACAAGCACATCGGAGAGGAACAAGGAGGTTTAAGCCGGGGGTTAGTTGTCTCTCGCCGTAACGGTTTTGTGACATCATGGCTTGACACGTGGATAAAGCTTGGTAAGTATCGTTAGCCACTGAGAAATAGGTTTCATCTCCTCTGTTACCGGAGAGATTGTAAGTGGCGTTGTGTTGGTAAAATCCTCCGCTGGAGGAGGAGCAGGAGCAGTTAGCTGGGATCACGACTAATTCACGGGTTGGGATTCTGGTGGTGGCTGTGGGGAGGTTGTTGATTGATTGGATCTCTGCGGCGGAGACGTTGAGGAGTTTGGCGATTGAGTCCGCCGTGTTGTACGGTGGTTGAGACCAGAAAGTGAGGTATGAGCGGCAAGAAGGTGGGCCGTTACATGTGAATCCGTTGGTTATGTTGTCGTAGACACGGACCTCGCAGGCGAGCTGGTGGTTGTTGACGTACGGTTGCTGAGCTTTCGCCGGTGACACGGCAAAGAAGAGAAGGAGGAATAAGGTGACTGAGAGCGCGTGGAGTGTACACGCAGCCATGTTTTGTGGTGTTCTGATCTGAAGAGGGATTCTCGTGAGCTTTCTCCTGATTTAAACAGAGAGGACGATGATGAACCAAAGGAGACGGCGAAGACTTATTTAGTCAATGGAAACGCGTCGTATGTGTTGACTTTTTGTGACGTTTCTCATTGGTCCTACCGTCAAAATGATAATATGTGGGATTAGAGGAGATTTTGGTACGTCTTCTAGAAAGTTGACCAGGTCAGTAAATTTGTTCAGTAATAGTCTTAAGCTGAATACAAAAGTGAACTAAGTAATACTAATCATGCTAAATGCCCTTAAGCTACGTTAGCTCTCTCATGGACATAAAGATGGTCTTGGTCTCTTGGATCTCATGTGAAAGAGACACATTGTCTCAGCCAATACGTGTTGCTACCGTTTTTCCTTCCGGGTACTCAACCCATACCCATTCTCGACGTGATAAACAACTTAAAGATGGTCATGGACTATTTCTCGTCAATCTAAATAATCTTCTCTACAATTTTCAAACTTCTAAGTTGGCGTTGTTCCTAGAAGGAAAGAGATTCATTTGGTTTGCGGTATGATGCTGTTGGAAACTCTTACCGGCACCACGATTTTCTCATCATCCTACTATACGGAAGATTTAGTTTCATCGTTTCGATATGAAAACTGTATAACTAGATTAACCTATATCATAACCAAACTACAGTTAGATAAAATAATGGGCCAACTATTAAAGCGATCCATGAACATGGCTTTTGGATAGCAAAGTCATGAAAGGTTTACCAAAGAACTTGCAACGCATTACATATGGTTCCGACGGATACAAATTCGGTTAGAAGACTACATCAAGTCATCAACAAGCACACCAAACTGATGAATCTAAGGACGCAAAGCAGAACAAACCAAATCCATCTGACCAACTCATAGAACATCCAAGATAAGGACACTAAAGCATATAGCTCCAATAATGAGTCGAGGCAATAACTTCAATACTATAATCCACAACAAAAAACAGAGGTCCATTGTCAATCGCCATCACATGATATAAAACTAAGTTATATCCCGGGGAAGTAAGCTTTCCATTCACGATCGAACTAAAGAACAAGACAGACATGCTTTTCTAATATGACACGAGAAAATCACCCATCCTTGTGGCAGAGCACAAACATAAACCAACCACAGAATAATTGCAAGGACCTGAAATGATGCAAGTCGATGCATCTCACCAATTTAAAGGGTAAAAAAATTTCGAATCCGACGTATATAAGTTTACAGCATCGGTGTTCCAAACTGGCAAACTTCAAAAAAAAAGTTACTAACCATGAAACCAATTGGTGCCAAATTGAACAGAGTAAAAGGAAATGATAGAAAGTTTGGAGTCAAAACGAAGTTTCAGATCCATACTCAATCTCACAATGCACATAAAATCCTTCAGAGATGGTTTGGTAACAAAAAAAGTTTCCATCTTTTATTCGTTGTAAGTTACAACTATAGTGTCTATACATGATCATTAGCTATAAGGAACAAAACTGTAGAAGCTAACTTACAACCAAATGTTCAAACTTAACAGAAAATTCAATCTTCTGACTTATCAGTTCCGTTCTTGTTTCCATATATCAAACCAGTAACCTACAAATAGCATAAGAAAAAACCATTGATACTCTAAACGAAGAATCCACAAATGAATACTAAACTACTAATAAATGTTGGAAATTTACCTGAGGGTCAGCGATTGGTTTCCTCTTCTCAACGTATTGATTAGTATCAGCCATTGCAAGAGCTGCCCTAGCCTAAATCAAACCAGAGATAACTGTGGAAATGAGACTAGAGGATTCAATAAAAACACAAACTTTTTTGGATGTGCAAAAAAATCAAAATTGGTACCTCTTGTTCCTTTTTAAGATCTTGTTCTGGCTTAATCCAGAGAAAGTAAGCAATAGTTCCGGCGACGACCCAAGAAGCGGCACTCTGACCACCTCTAAGACCTCCCATGGAATTACCGATGAAAGATCTCACGTTTCCAATTGATCTTCTCCAGCTGCTAGCCATTGATTGATGCCCAACTATACGAACTGGTCTAAGGTTCTTCTGGATCTCTTCTCTGACAATTGCTTGACTTTGATGATGATTCGATTTGGAACTGAAATTGCAAGAAAAGTAAAAGCAGGCGATTTGATTTTGATTCGCATTTGCTTGGTGAACACTGCCAAAGGCTAAACCGGTCGCCGAGACGGTTAATCTGATGTTTGGGATTGACACATCATGCGGCTGTTGTTTCTCCACGTAACATTTGGAGACCCGCTCAAATATATTGTGGGCCGGAGAACATTGTTTTACCATATAGGGCCCATAGACTTTGAATATGTGTAGGTAAATAAAATACAATCTGTGGAACAAAAATGGCAAAAATATTTGAAGTCAGCAGGATTGGTTAACAATTTGAGCACAGAAATACATTTGGTAACATCTGAGCATATCATTCATATCATATCGCTGTCGAATTTGAAGGAAAAAAAAAAGACTAAGGAAGTGGATATATTGGTGAATGCTGATGATGAGAAAACTTATTATTATATACGAAAAATTTACTAAAGACAGCAATATTCCAAAATAATGATAGGGAAGATTCTGAGATGGTGTGTGGTCAGTGTGGAGGCACTACAGATGGTCAAACAGTAGCATACCCACCTGGCTATTTGGACAAGGACAAGGAAGAAGAAAAATCGAGAACCATCTTCTCAGCCGATTTTAGTAACCATCTTCTTGTTTGCTCCGAACAATCAAGAGATCGAAAATGGCTGATGTTCACAAAGGAAAGGTTTGTGTAACCGGTGCCGGAGGGTTTTTGGGTTCGTGGGTCGTCGATCTTCTTCTCTCTAAGGATTACTTCGTCCATGGCACTGTCAGAGACCCTGGTACTGAATCTTCTCTCCTTTTACTCTCTTCCTCTGTAAATTTTCCGCCTTTATTCACTCTGATGTCTCGTTGACTTGTGTGTGCGTGCGAAGTAGAAAGTCTGTTCCCAAAGTTTGATTTTTTTCTTAATCTACTTTCTAGGTGTTTAGATTCGCTAGTTTCTGTTCTCTCGACGGATAAAAGCCTTAGCTTTTGATTTTTGTTTGTTGTTCCCAAATCATTTTAGTTTGCTTCTCTTCTTTTAGTGTAGTTGTTGTTGTTCTGATGAAGAGTTTCGCATGGTTCTTGTTATAGATAATGAAAAGTATGCTCATTTGAAGAAGCTCGAGAAAGCTGGTGACAAACTCAAGCTCTTCAAGGCTGATTTGTTGGACTACGGCTCTCTTCAATCTGCTATTGCAGGTTGCAGCGGAGTCTTCCATGTCGCTTGCCCGGTTCCACCAGCTTCAGTCCCTAATCCTGAGGTGAGGATTTCACTTCACTCCTGTAATCTCACTGGGGATATATAACATAGTCTCACTCTGCTTCCACTGGTTTTGCAGGTAGAATTGATCGCACCTGCTGTGGATGGCACGCTGAATGTGCTTAAGGCATGCATTGAAGCGAATGTTAAGCGTGTTGTGTATGTTTCCTCTGTAGCTGCGGCTTTCATGAACCCTATGTGGTCAAAGAATCAAGTATTAGATGAGGCATGTTGGTCTGACCAGGAATACTGCAAGAAAACTGAGGTTAATGCATCCTCAATCCCTCATCTCATCTCACTTGTTATATATCACATCTTTTTTTTGCTGACTTTTAAATTCCTCTGGCAGAATTGGTATTGTCTGGCAAAGACACGAGCAGAGAGTGAAGCTTTTGAATTTGCAAAACGAACCGGACTTCATCTCGTCAGTGTTTGCCCTACCCTTGTTTTGGGACCTATACTGCAGCAGAACACAGTAAATGCTAGTAGCCTGGTTCTTCTTAAGCTTCTTAAAGGTATACAACAAGCCTTATCATTCACATCTGGGATTGTTAGAAGCAGCGTGGTATACATGGGTTGGTGAATCTCGGGTTTTGATTTTACTTTTGTGTGGTGCAGAGGGTTTTGAAACACGTGATAACCAAGAACGTCATTTGGTAGATGTGCGTGATGTAGCTCAAGCTTTACTCTTGGTTTATGAGAAAGCAGAAGCTGAAGGAAGATACATATGTACATCCCACACGGTTAAAGAAGAGATTGTGGTTGAGAAGCTGAAGAGTTTTTATCCACATTACAACTACCCAAAGAAGTAAGTAAACAAACAACACATCTCTCTGCTTAGTTTTGTACACTCAAAACCATCCTTGACAATTTTTTGAGCGAAAACCTTTTGTCTTGAGAACAGACTAATTGCTGTCAGCTCATTACTGATTTCATTCAATAAGCAATGACACTTACCTTTAGATCAGTGTTTTGAAGTTTCTTTAAGACCTAACTTTGATCCAACCTCTACTTATCCAATGTTAGATACATTGATGCGGAAGATAGAGTGAAGGTGAGTTCAGAGAAATTGCAGAAGTTGGGTTGGACTTACCGGCCGTTGGAGGAAACACTTGTGGATTCTGTTGAGAGCTACCGGAAAGCTAAGCTTGTGGACTGAAAACTTGGAAAGAAGAGCAAAATAGTGTTTTAGCTTCATATGTTATAGTTATAGTGTTCCATTCTGCACACACACACACACTCTCTCATCGTTTACTCAATAATAAGAGTTGTGCATTCACCATGGATTTCTGAGTTTTTGTTATTTTCTTTTTAGATATCATTACTTTTATTACCAATCTACAATTTTCTTTCCATAATATTTTACAATATCTCTCTATTGTATATGTTGTTCCAATTTCTACCGAAATCTTACTTTCAAAGGATAAAACACACAAACTTTTATCTCAATTGGTACGTCTTGTTTCTGTATAAATTTGTTAATCATTGTAGAAAATAACATAACAAATGTGGATTTAAGCTGAACATAAATATTAATGCTTTTTCCGATGAATAAAATTAGTCGAACAAAAGTTGAGATATGGAGCTGAAGCAGAGATGGTCAAAGTCAAACAAATAGCTACCATTTGCACAAGGAAGAATCTTCTTCTCATTTGGGTGATCAAAAATGGCGGTTGTGCAGAAAGGAAAGGTTTGTGTAACCGGTGCCGGAGGTTTTTTGGGTTCTTGGGTCGTCAATCATCTCCTCTCTAGGGATTACTTCGTCCACGGCACTGTCAGAGACCCTGGTACTACTCTCCTCACCTTTTATCTCTCCCTCTGTAAATTGTCAACCTTTATTCTCTCGCATTTCTAGTTCATCGAATTTTTGTAGCTCAGCCTGGTCAAAATTGATTCTTTCGTCTACTTTCTAAGGTTTTCTATTCCCAATTCTTTTTGTAGCTCCGATGTTTCTGTCTACAGACAGAAGATTAAGCCTTTTGAGTTTGTCTATTGTTCTGATGAAGAGTTTCGCATGGTTCTTGTTATAGGTAATGAAAAGTATGCTCATTTGAAGAAGCTTGATAAAGCTGGTGACAAACTCAAGCTCTTCAAGGCTGATTTGCTCAACTACGGCTCTCTTCAATCTGCTATTGCTGGCTGCAGCGGCGTCTTCCATGTCGCTTGCCCTGTTCCATCTGCTTCAGTCCCTAATCCTGAGGTGAGGATTTCATTTTTACAATCTCATTGGTGGCTATATGCATTGTCTCACTATGGTTTCACTGGTTTTGCAGGTAGATTTGATCGCACCTGCAGTGGATGGTACGCTGAATGTGCTTAAGGCATGCGTTGAAGCAAAAGTTAAGCGTGTTGTGTATGTTTCCTCTGTATCTGCAGTTGCTATGAACCCTATGTGGTCAAAGAGTCAAGTGTTAGATGAGACCGCTTGGTCTGACCAAGATTATTGCAAAAAAACTGAGGTTAATAATGCATCTTGAATCCCTCATCTCACTTTTTTTTCTTCTTTTAAATCTGACTTTCGTCCCTCTGGCAGAATTGGTATTCTTTGTCAAAGACACGAGCAGAAAGTGAAGCTTTCGAATTTGCAAAACGAACCGGACTTGATCTCGTCAGTGTTTGCCCTACCCTTGTCTTGGGACCTGTATTGCAGCAGCACACAGTAAATGCTAGTAGCCTTGTTCTTCTCAAGCTTCTTAAAGGTATTATAAACAAGCCTCTCATTTCATCTGGGATTGTTAGAAGCAGCAACTTGGTATATGAGTTGGTATTGATTTTATACTTAAGTGTGGTGCAGAGGGTTATGAATCGCGTAATAACCAAGAACGGCATTTGGTAGATGTGCGTGATGTGGCTCAAGCTTTACTTTTGGTTTATGAGAAAGCAGAAGCTGAAGGAAGGTACATCTGCATAGGCCACACGGTTAGGGAACAAGAAGTCGCTGAGAAGCTGAAAAGTCTTTATCTAAATTACAACTACCCAAAGAGGTAAGCAAACAACAGCTGCACATCTCTCTACCCAATTTGAGTGAAAACCTTTAAACCTTAATAAGCTGTTTTTGTTACTTTCATCAGTAAACAGTGTCACTTACCTTTACATCAATGTCTCTGAAGTTTCTTTTAGACCTTACCTTTGATCTAAATTCTACTTATCCAATATCAGATACATCGAAGCGGATGGAAAAGTGAAGGTGAGTTCAGAGAAGTTGCAGAAGTTGGGTTGGACTTACCGGCCGTTGGAGGAAACACTTGTGGATTCTGTTGAGAGCTACCGCAAAGCTAAGCTTGTGGACTGAAAACTGGGAACGAATAGCATATGAGTGTTTTGGGTCCATGTGTTAAGTGTTCCTATCTGCACACGCTCTTTCATCTTTTACTCAAGAATAAGAGTTGTGCAACATATTTTCCATCATGAACTTCTGAGTTTTTGTTACTTTCTTAGACACCATTACTTTTATGACCAATCTACAATTACTCCTTCCATAACTATGTTCCAATATCTCTTTGATACGTTCCAATTTCTACCTACTTACAAAGGATAACTTCACCATTAATACATGAAATCAGTAACGCACAACTTCACCATTCGAATTAACCTCTAAGCCTAGCGTAGCAGATGCACTACATCTTGGCTGACCATGGGACTAAAAAAACATTCGCAATATTTAACAACTAAAGCCAGGTTAATGGACCTGTATTAGGGCCCAAACCAGGCCCGTTTAGATATCCGACTTTTTTTTTAACTTTGCCCATCTCGATAGCTAGATTCTCTTTTCCCTCTTCCTTCTCCGGCGAAGTTGCGTTAGTTAAACAGAGAGTCATGGCCATGAAAGCTCCCGATCCCGGCGGATCTGGGGAAATTCTCCCGAGCACTCCCTCTCTTTCCGAAACTACGTCTGGAGGCGCCGCAGCAGCTTCTAAGTCGGCTCAATTGCCGTCTTCTTCTTCCGATATCGATAATATTCACGTACCTAGCTACTCCAGTAAGTCTGCAACGCCGAGAAAACTTTGATTTATTCTACTTTCTTCACTGTTTCTTACGGATTTTGTACTTGTACCGTCTATTTAACCAATTAGGTTGGTTTTCATGGACCGACATTAACGATTGCGAGGTCCGGTCACTGCCGGAATTTTTCGATTCGAGATCTTCATCCAAAAACCCTAAGTTTTATCTCTACTTGAGGAACTCGATTATTAAGCAGTACAGAGACGACCATCCTCGGAAGATTAGTTTCACTGACGTTCGGAGAACTCTCGTCAGTGATGTTGTCTCTATTCGTCGCGTCTTTGATTTCCTCGATTCATGGGGACTTATCAACTATAATAGCTCCGCCTCTGCTAAGCCGCTCAAGTGGGAAGAAAAAGAGGCCGGAAAATCCGCCGGAGATGCTGCTTCTGAGCCAGCCACAACTGTCAAAGAAACTGCCAAGAGAAACTGCAATGGCTGCAAAGCAATTTGCAGCATAGCTTGTTTCGCCTGTGATAAGGTTTGATTTCATAATTTGTAGCCATAGTAATAATTTCATTCACTGAGTTTGTCACTTAGAATGATTATGTACATTTTTGTTTTCAGTATGACTTGACATTGTGTGCGAGGTGCTATGTTCGTAGTAATTATCGTGTTGGTATTAACTCCTCGGAGTTTAAACGAGTTGAGATTAGTGAGGAGTCAAAGCCAGAGTGGTCTGATAAGGAAATTCTGCTGCTGCTGGAAGCTGTTATGCACTATGGAGATGATTGGAAGAAGGTTGCATCGCATGTTATTGGTAGAACGGAGAAGGATTGTGTTTCTCAGTTTGTCAAGCTTCCGTTTGGGGAACAGTTTGTAAAAGAGTCTGACTCTGAGGATGGTTTAGAGATGTTTGATCAGATCAAGGACTCTGATATTCCTGAATCTGAAGGAATAGATAAAGACGGTTCTTCTCCCAACAAGCGGATCAAATTAACACCTCTTGCAGATGCAAGCAACCCAATAATGGCTCAGGTTAGAAAGACACTACAATTTGAGTAGTTGCGTTCTCTCTCTATGTTAATCTTATTTGTATAAGTCTTCAACATGCGTGGAAATGCTTTTACATTGTTAGGCTACTGAAGAATAGTCCAGTGTCTGCACTAGGCTGTTCCACGACTTGCGTTTTTGTCTCCTTAAAGAACCTAAATCTAGAATACCTTGTGGGGCTTACTTTGAAATCTAGTAATAACAAACCCTAGTTGACATATATAAGGCATTTAAGAATCAAATATGTGTTAGATAATTCTGTACTGTGTTATCACACCTCAATTGTTATGCTTCATTGGCTGTCTCTGAATAAGATTTATCCTATCATGTCCTCTTCAGGCTGCTTTTCTTTCAGCTTTGGCTGGCACAAATGTTGCAGAAGCAGCAGCTCGAGCGGCAGTGAGAGCTTTATCTGATGTAGACTACGAGGCTGACAAAAACGCCAGTAGAGACCCAAATCGACAAGGTATCAAAGACCAAGCTGTCTCTATTTGCAGTCCATTTCTGTCCTAAGCCAAACCCAATAGTGACAGTTTTGTTTTCCTGATACACAGATGCCAATGCTGCATCGAGTGGTGAAACCACTAGAAACGAATCTGAAAGAGCTTGGGCAGATGCAAAGTCTTTAATTGAGAAGGAAGAGCATGAGGTAGAAGGAGCAATCAAAGAGACTGTTGAAGTTGAGGTTAGTAACAATCTGCAACTTTCCATAGACTTTTTATTATATGGTTATACTCAATGATGATTTATGTTGGAACAAACAAAATTTGGGATTAACAGATGAAGAAGATCCGAGATAGGATTGTTCATTTCGAGAAATTGGATTTGGAAATGGAGAGAAGCCGGAAACAATTGGAGGAGGTGAGGAATCTGCTTTTCGTTGATCAATTAAACATTTTCTTCCACACCAGAAAAGCCCGGAAAACTGAAGATAGAATAGAGTGTTAGAACGCACTTAATTTGAAACTGTTATTTCTTATTTGATTCTTGTCTGGTTAAGAAGATGACTTGTATTGTAGTGTACTTGAGATGTGTTGGTAACAAAATGAGATGAGATCGAATTGGTATAAATAAGGCTGGGTTGGTATAAAAGTCAAAACCAAATGGCAACTGCGTCGAAGTATAATTTTTGTCTTTATCAGGCAATCACAAGTGGAAAAGTTTTAAAAATTAATTTTGCTCTTTTGGAAACAATAGAAAATGTCAGGGTTTTGGAGATATCCGATATAAAAGATAGATTTTGTTTTCACTAAATAGGTTAATCTTCAAATGTTGTTAAGTTACCGATGTTTTTTTTGTATCTCCGTAACATGATTACTCTCTTTGTTGCTAAAAGAGTGATGGTTTTTATATTAAGAAACAGTCATTAATTAATCATTTCTGTATTGTTTGTTATATTAAACATTTTCAATAACTATAAACCAATAGCAGTCTAACAAATTTCAATCATTTTATCTTGAACTTTACTAGTTCAGGTTTTTCAGACAAACTAAAAAAACATTGAATTTTCTGTTTTATCTCTAATTAATGTGTTATTTAATATCATATCATCAATTAATCAGCCAAAACAATAAGAATTTCTTTTGGAAAATCTTTCAAAAACATGCATTGAAAATATAAAACGATAACTAATTTAATACAAAATTTAATTTCTAAAACATAACTAATTTAGAAAGGAGTGAGTGATATTTAAAAAAAATAAAGAAAAAACGAAAATGTTTTTTTTGTGGGACAAGTTAAAAGTGGTAGAACATCAATTTATTAGAAACAAAGAGAGTGTATTTTTCTTTCTTCCCCATCGGGAAACCAAACCCAATTTATTTATATATTAAACTCGTACAATATAAAATCTTTTATATTTAACTAAAAATTCAGTAAATATCCATTCTTCGTAAATATTTAAACTCTATTTTTTCTTTTTAAAAAGATCAATTTACATCTTAAATTCAAAATATAAACCATAATATATTATGTACATATTAATACTGCATTCTAAACAATTTCCCAATATAAAAAATAAAAATATATAGAGGTAAATAACTTATCATAACTACTTTATTGATGGCCTTTATAATTAGTTTCTGCTTTGGTAGAATTTTTTAGTTCAGCCTTTATCTCGTTATCTGCATGTCTCTAATTGAGCTTTGTTGCTAAGTTTTAGCTTTTTTTTTTCTTATGCGATCACTTTGCTGGTTGTTGTGTTGGTTGGTTCGGTTCCTTGTACCTTTGATGTATCCTCTATTTCTCTTTTTATCTAGGTTAAGCTTTTTTATTAATGAAATATTAAGTTTGATTGGAAAAAAGAGGCACATTAATAGAAAGTTAGCTTTGTTGTTTAGGTTTTATTTAATATATGTACGTGTGTCATATGTCATAGGTAACAATCTTACTATTTGATTATTAAGCCGGTTTTTGCGTGACGGAACTCTTCTTGTATTTGCCATCAAGTGAAAGAAAGAGGAACATCTTTGCCATAGTTTAGTTTGCACTCTCTATTGGTAGCTTGAGTTTTCAGCTATTCGAATGTGGCCTTCTACACCTGCTTCCCTTCTATTTGACATACTTATCATGTGGTAAGCTAACCCATCCGTCAACGAGGAAGTACACCACATATAGTAAGTATATATATTAGACTATCTAGATATTTTGTTAAAGATTTTATGTAAATAACTTATAAAATATATTGTTATTGTTTTCCAAAACAAATAAACTAGTTGACACATACTTCTTAAGTTCATTGTTAATTTATATAATACAACAACCTAAACCCATGGTGATGATTACCTTTAGATCACTAAAACTTTTATCAAAAATTTTGCCTAATTTTCAGTAGATTCCATCAGAGAAACAGCTTTTCTACAAAAAAATTTCACCACCAAATCTCTTTTCTTTAAAACTTATCACCACAAACACTTGTTTTTCTACTAACTTTTTTTTAATATTGTAAAATCTTACAATATTTTAAAAGTTAAATTTTGCTTATTTCACGTCAATTTATATGTCTCTTACAAAAATAACAATATTTCTGCATCAACAATATTTTCGAGTCATTAATATATATGTTTTACAATATTGTAAAAGCTAATGTTTTTTAATAAATCTTAAATTCATTGTCAATATACAACAACTTGGACCCCTAGAGATGATTACCTTTAGATCACCAACACTTTTATCAAAATGTTTTCCTAATTTTTAGTAGATTCCATCACGGAAACTGTTATTCTGCCAAAAACAATTTTACACCAAATCTCCTTTCTTTAACATTTATCACTAAGACTTTTTCACTAACTTTTCTTTCAATATTATGAAAATTAAATAATAAATTTTACAATATTTTAAAAGTTAATTTTTGCTTATTTTCCACGTCAATAATATATGTCTCTTTAAAAAACAACAATACTTAGCTTAAAAAGTATTATATTTCTAGATCAACAATATTTCCGGGTCATTAATATCTATATTTTACAATATTGTAAAGCTAAAAAAAAAAAAATCTATCTTGCGTGTCAATAATAAATGTCTCTTACT
>Ga0041059_1000257_pt1 | contig 36375 bp, 32 predicted proteins | sample AraColnosormetaG_FD_56232 | JGI IMG/M metagenome (GOLD analysis project Ga0041059, IMG submission 56232) | Arabidopsis roots microbial communities from North Carolina, USA - Col MF nosort | ecosystem: Host-associated > Plants > Roots > Unclassified | place: USA: North Carolina | collected...
AATTTTTTTTTTTTTTTTTATTTTAACCTTGCATTTCCATTCAACTAAACTTCTATATTTAGTTATTTCTTGGCTTTTTTGACATTTAAAAAACCCTTCAACGTTTATGTAATATACTAATCTGATAACTTCTATCCAAATATAAAGATTATTTTAAACTTTCTTTCTGTAGATGTTAAAGAGAAAAATACAAAGAAAATAAGGTCTTGTACAGAACATTGTCATAGCTTATATAGTTCTTTCCCTATTGTGTTAACTCCTACATGATAAATTACAGAGTAGAGACAAGTTCCAGCTCTTTCTTGTCTACAATTTCCAGCTCTTTCCTGTCTACAAAGTCACAGAATAAGACTAGAAAGTCCAACAATGGAGATTCCGCAGCCACCATGTCCGACCCATCTGCACCTCGTTTTAGAAACCGGAAAAGTTTCTCGTACTGTAACATGATTTCTTCATTCAACCTCTTCTATTGGCAGTTTCCAGAAATTCCATGGGTTATAATCTTCCTGTGAATGTGTAAGCAAGCGTTTGAAACCACTGATGAATCCACTTTACTTTATATTTGCTAAAAGATTATAACTCTAGTTACCTGCTCAACAAGTGAAGTTGGAGGAAACATGTCGTTGACAAGAGTATGAAGTGAAGTGTAAGATTTCTTGACATCTATGCGATGTCCTGTTGCCACTTCTCCCTAGCCATTTTTTAACAGAGACTCTCATCACTCAATACACGTGAAGAAACAAAACAACCATGCATGTCAGATTCTAGAAGATTGTGAGTACCTTTGGGTTGATTATGAATATCTTTCCCTTTGGGATTCCGAGTTTTCTGTAACTCAGCTCATCTGTGTCTCTATTTCCAAATCCGGCATAGAACGGGTTGTAATCCGTTGGGAAGAGTTTCCTGATATCCTGCATATTACAATTGTAAAAGTTGTTCATATCTAAGCCGCTGGTTTTAAGTGTTCTCTATTATTAGTTCACAGAAAAAAATGAGAAAAACTTTTACCTCCAAACATGCGATCTTGAACTCATGAGGTGCTCTTCTTATCACTGCATATCAGTTATAATGTTTATAAGAACAAAATAAGAGATATTTCTTATTAAATGAAAAAAGCGTAAAGATGCTGCAAATGAAATCTTGAAGGGTATAAAGATTAACCTTCACGGTACAATGCTGGAAATAGGCCATCTGGTGAAATGACCACAGGACCGGTTGGCAGAGCTTTTCCGTCCTGCAAGCCAGTAAAAAAACCATATGAAGCAGAGAGATATCATAACAACGGGATACAGATAGCCTCACACATCATCATTTCAGCTCCTTAAGCTTCTGTGGTTGATTAGGATTAGATATGGATTAAGTGCCTATTCACAGGTAAAAAGATATAACTCTTACCTGCTTCAGATTATTTAAGAAATTTCTTGTTAGATATGCCTGAACGATGGCACGAGCGCTCAAAAACAGTAACTGATATCCATTCTCCTGAAAAATCCAAAGCAATGTAAAACATAAAGTGAGATCCATACTTACAGGGTACAAATTGAAGATATACAAACTGTTTATCAACTGAAGAAAGAACCACTTAAACCAATTGTATCTTATATAGGCAGCAGCAGATTTCATGTTTTACCAACATCAATTGCGGGAAGCGAGATTCACATCAACCTTGAACATTTACCTTTATGGCAGAAAAAAGCTTGGCTACACCGGATTGGGTCCAGTCCTTTCCAATGAAGGGCATGAACTGACCTAACACATCAGATCTGCAAAACATACAAATCATCACATTGGCACAAGTCAAGATACTATATATATAACATGAACAATTCAGTTACAATAAGGATCCAATCTGTACTTAGTTATAGTTCCATCAACATCTGAAATCACTATCTTGGTGTCCCATCTCCACCGGTAAATGTGAGCATCGACCTAATAAGTAATAACAACGAAAAAGTAATTAGAAACTAAAGTTAGAAGAGTTTTCCTCGGTGTGCTTTCAAATTTTCAACTAATGTAACCATCAACAAACCTGTTGTGTTCCAAGAACTCTTGTTGAGAAACTAAATGTTATCATATTCTGACCATCTTTCAGATTCAGAGATGCGATCTGTTCATTGGTAGGGACATTAGTTCTCACAAGTTGTCTACGCGGAGACTCATGGCGACTCTCTGTGGTTGATTGTGTTTCCGGTGAGTTCTGTAAGCCAGGTTCGGAATCAACAAACAGATCTTCTTCGCTTGAGGAGTTACTTCCCGTATGCTCAACAGTTTTAACCCTTCTAAAAGGAATCGGCCAGAGTCTCCATCTTGTTCCAGATGAAGAAGGAGTTATTGTAGTTTCATCATCCTTGGGCTTAGGCGATTCATTTTCCTCCACAGAAATCACATCATCTGGCTGGATATCTAAGTCTAGATCAAACACAGCTTTCCCAAGCACAATTCGAGCAGCTTTCGTCCATGGCATATACGTTTCTCTAATCCTAACAACCAGATTTTCACTTTCAAGAATTGATGTGGCCGAATTTATATATTCTTCCTTGGAGATCATATGTGCATCAAAGACTTCAGCAGCTGCGCTAAGTCCCATACCCTGACGAAGCTCATCCTTGCAAAGTGATAACTCATATCCTGTAAAGTTAAACCACTGTTAAAAACTACAAAGCTACTAACCATAGTTCAGACCAACAAAAAATGAAGTTCCTTACTCTGATCTGTATCGGGTTCTCCTTCGTCGACACTAGAAGTCACACCCACTGAAACTACAGTCTTCCTGTCCTCGTTATCCTTATCAACTTCCTCCCTCGTTGAATCTATAGAGACTCTCTCAGAATCCTGGTCTTCCGATTCTATAATCCCACCTTCCTGGTTGTTAATCAAGATGGCAGTTTCTGCAGATATTCGTGGCTGTTCATCCTTACATTCTGAATCAGCATTAGAATCAACGGATATACTGGATTCCTGGTTGTTAAACAAGATGGCAGTTTCTGCAGATGTTTGTTCATCCTTACATTCTGAATCAGCATTAGAATCAACGGATATTCTGGATCCTTCGGTTGTTTTCACTTCTTCTATTGTTATTTGGGTTGTAGAAGATTCAAAACTATCAACAAGAGTATCTATTGATTCAATAGTAACTTCATCTTCACTTCTATCATTTTCCATAATGGTGCGAAGTGGAAACTCACCTTCTTTTAGATTCCGATCCTCAAAAGTAGGACCTGGTTCCTCAGACTTCACATTCTCACTAGTTTTGGTCAGCTCTGACTGCTCCAGACAGCTCCCAAGAAGATCTCTTTCAGCATCATGAGAATCTTTTTCGGCATTATCACGAGAATGGGAATCCAAATCATTACGCTCATCATTAATGGCATCTACTTTATCAGATGCAATATTAGCAGTATCAGATGACTCCTCCACTTTGTCGATATATTCAGTATCCCACGGAGTCTCTGATGAAGCAAACTCAGTATTACCTTCACAAAACTCAGTCCCATCACCAGGGGCCAAATGAAACTGAGGAGTATTTAACCGTAAATTCTCAGCCTCCTGCTCAGCAACTGACACAGGGGCTGTTAGTATATGTCCATCAATACTGACCAAAACCACTTCAGAATCTGAGCCTTGAGAATCCCCATAACTTTCCACATTTAGATTGTCAAATCGAGCACTTCCATATTCTGAGGTTGGCGAAGGAGGATCATCCTGAAAATCATAAAACCTCCTATTACAATCAGACTCTGTCCTCTCAAGCCGACTCAAAGGGTCGAAACCCTCTCGTAATTCTCCAGTACCAGAGTCCGATAAACTGTGCTCAAGTCGATAAGTAACACCGTTATTCTGATTACCATTGTTATTCTCAGACCCGGAAATCAAATTGTTGGTGTCATTAGCTGCAGGATCAACTTCCCTGATGAAATATGCTTCACCAGAATTATCAAGATACATGTGAAAATCAGCTTCGGTTCCATTAACAGAAATCCTGACAAACTTCTCAGCGCCTTTGAGAACACCTTGGAACTTACCAAACCTAACATACCAAGGCGTGCTACGGAAAGAACCATCTTGTTGTTGAACAACGATGACATCAATAGCACCACCAAAGGGATGAAATGGTGTCGCTACAGAGTAAACCCCTTGAGAAATCAAACTCCCAACTCTTCCAACCAAACTCATTTCATCAAATCTTTGAGAAAGTCTTCAACTTTTACTGTCCTAATCATATACAAAAATCTAGAAACTAGAGAAAGTTTAGTTTCTTAGACAGGTTAATTCCAGCCTACAGGTGAAACAAAACAACCCAACAACAAGCCAAAATTAGAGAACAATAACATGTGAGAGACTAAAAACAAAAAACTCATAAGGAGGAAAATCAAATCAATCAGATACAAAAAAAAACCATTCGTAATGTTCCGATTACACAAGTATCCAACCATTTTCCCAATTTCAAGCATGCAACTTTAACAGTTTCTGAACTAACACAACCCAAAGAAGAAAAATCAAACAGCTTTCAAATTGTTGGAAAGATACAACGAGATACGATGATAGCCCACGAACCAAACATTTAAAAATCTCAGAGTCGGAAAATCGAAATCAACTTACACAGATTAGGAACTCTGAGCGGAGAATCCGAGAAAAATCAAAACACGGCGGAAGAAACGACGAATCAGTAATCGAGATTACTATTGAAAATGAAATGGATTTTAATGAATTGTATCCTATACTAAGAATTTCATTGAAATTTCTCTCTCGGGGGATAAAAAAAAAATATTGGGTTGATAAAAAGATTCTCGGAATTTTTAATGAAAGTCAAAAAGGATTTGTCTTTGCTTCGACGATTGTATTTTACCGCTACCGGTGGGAGAGATTTATAAGAAAGAGGAAAAAGATGGTTGTTTTGGATAACCAGAACAAATTAAATCCGCCATGAACTTAAGAGACTGTAATTGCTTATATAAGATGATGAGATGACTCTGTGAAGGGAGGAGGGAGAATTACGAGAAGGGTCTCTCTTCGACTTTTGTCGTAATTATTGCTTCTCTAAGAGGGTACTTTTGGTATTTCCATATTAAAACCTGCGAAAGAATATGCTTGATTTTACACAAAAGAAAACAAATATGCTGAATTAATATATTTTTGACCACAAAAATTAAGTTTCCACCTTTTTTTTGTTTAAATCTACTTTTTAAAACAACGTTTAAATCTATTATTTTTTTCACTTCTTGATGATAAATGAGAAAATAGTTTTATAAAAAATTGAAATATAGTCTTGGTAAAGACATAAGTGAAATTAATCTATTAAATAAATGTTCATAAAATAGAGAAAAAGAAAATGGGATAGTCGTGGACTCGTGGGAATATTAGTGATCCACACAATAGCATATCTGGTATATTCTTTGTCTATACGCAAAATCAATTTGTTTATTTAGTTAGCCAATTTATTGTGTTCAATCTCTTTATAAAAATGTAAAAATTTGAAAATAAGCATCGTTCACAAGTGTCCTATGTTGCTACGTTCTCACCTAACTCGTTTTCTTCTAAGTCAAATCATTTTCCATTAATGTTACCGATTCACGTTGGTCGCTCCGATAAATTTAATACGCTAAGCCCTTTTTCGCATATAAAAATATAACAGCACAGTCATATTTTAATATATGAACAGGTTTTTGTTTTCTCTTAAGCGGAATATTAAATGGCTACAGATATGTGAGAGAAGAAGACAGGTGACACCGCACGTGTTACACATTCTCTTACCATGTACTGTTACCAAACCGTTCTCTTTCATATTAAGTTTTGACTTCCAACTCTATCAAATTAGGCCCAATGGGCTTTGTTTAAATTCGAGTCAAATCAACCATTACGGGCTGCCAGAATTTTCCGTATGAGAGACGGCGTCGTTTCGTTTCCTCAGCATTAAATCTGGTCAAAACGCCATTCTCGTTTCTTCCTTCAAGCTTAAGCTTAAAACGAAACCAGAAATCACGAGAAGCATCGTTGTTTCTCACCTCTACAGTTACGGCGCGAATATGACGAGACTACCCCTCTTCGTCGTCCTCCTCCTCTTCTCCGCAAGTTGCATCACTCGCACGGCGGCGGAGATCAAATCTCTCACAATCTCCGACGATTCTAGGCCGATGATTCTCTTCGAAAAGTTCGGATTCACTCAGTCCGGCCATGTTAGCGTCTCTATTTCCTCTGTAGCAGTAGTATCTTCTTCGTCTGATCCGATCCCGGATCCATCGAGGTTAGGGTTCTTCCTTATGTCAGAGGAATCGCTTCTCCAGGTAGTCTTAGAGATCGAGCAAAACCCCAACTTCTGTGTACTCGATTCCAATTACGTCCTCCATCTCTTCACATTTCACGATCTCTCTCCTCCCCCTGGTTCCAAATACGAGCACTTGTATCCGGTGATGTCTCCGAACGAATACTCTCTCTTCTTCGTGAATTGCGTACCGGAAACCAAAATTTCGATGAAGGTTCGAACGGAGATGTACAATTTAGATCCGAACGGGTCTAAGGATTACCTTCCTGCCGGGTCAACCCGATTACCCGGATTGTATTTCTTCTTCTCCCTCGGTTACTTAGCTTTCCTTGGTCTCTGGGGATATGCTTGTTGGGTCAATAAACGTGTTGTTCATAGGATCCATGTTCTTATGGCGGCTCTGCTTTTAATGAAGGCTTTGAATCTGATCTGCGCCGCCGAGGATAAGCATTACGTGAAAGTCACCGGTACTCCTCATGGCTGGGATGTTTTATTCTACATTTTCCAGTTTATTCGTGTTGTTCTTCTCTTCACTGTGATTGTGTTGATTGGAACTGGCTGGTCCTTCTTGAAGCCATTCTTACAAGAGAAAGAGAAGAATGTGTTGATGGTTGTTGTTCCACTTCAGGTTCTCGCTAACATTGCTTCCATTGTGATTGGAGAGACTGGACCTTTTATCAAAGATTGGGTTACTTGGAATCAGATATTCTTGCTTGTAGATATAGTTTGCTGTTGTGCGATCTTATTCCCTATTGTTTGGTCGATACGTTCGCTAAGAGAGACTTCGAAAACCGATGGGAAAGCGGCTAGGAACTTGGCGAAATTGACTCTGTTTAGACAATTCTACATTGTTGTCATCGGGTATTTGTACTTTACGAGGATTGTAGTGTTTGCGCTGAAGACAATCGCAGCTTATAAGTATCGGTGGGTGAGCAATGCAGCTGAGGAGATTGCAAGTCTGGCGTTTTACATGTTGATGTTCTATATGTTCAGGCCTGTCGAGAAGAATGAGTATTTCGTTATAGATGAAGAAGAAGAAGAAGCCGCCGAGCTGGCCTTGAAGGAGGATGATTTTGAACTCTGAAGCAGATCAAGGAATTTCATCGACTGTATAAGCTGTGAGGACATCTGCTTTTTCTTATCTTCTTTTATTTGATTTTTGATTTTCTGTACTTCAGATGTAGTTTACTTGCAAAAGGGATTAACTGTGTATTTTTCTCTTATATCATAAAAGCTGGTTTGTCCTAAGACTAATCTGCTAGTAAGAAGAGGATCAGAGCCTCTGCTGTTTGACCCGACTCCCTAGTTTTATATTAAGACTATAAGCCAATGAACTTGTGTTTATTCTTCAATTTCCTCTGTTGCCATTGTTTTTGATTCATACTCGAGGCTTCTTCAGGTGTATATGGCTTGTATTAGTAGTACCAAGTTGATGATCTCTTTTGTTCTAGGGATCAAACAAGAGAGAGTTGATATCTACTTCCTCAGCTGAAATAGACAAATTTGTGGTGGTTCCACTGGACTTGAAATATTGGAATTCGGTTTCAGGGTCAATCCAGTCCATAGTGACAAAGCAGTCGATCCCATAATCACAGCAAGAGAGCACACACAGATCTTTATTGTATGGAATTGGTCGAGTCATGAATTACCTTGCATCTCTATGAGCCTTTAGTATGGTATTGGTTGAGTCATACCTTGCATCTCTATTGAGCCTTTATATATAGTCTTGCTAGACATTATCATTAGCATTAACCATAATGCTTAATTTGCCAACATATGATCTTAGAGGATACATACTTCTACATACAAGACATGAATTAAGCCATACAAAGAATCTTAAATAACAAAAAAAATCTATTTGATTAGTCCCGTTTCTCGTAGCAAAACTTCCACGGCTCGTCTCCCAGAGACCAAAGCTCCATCAAATGTAGCAGAAGTCATGTAATCACCGCTCAAGTAAAGACCCGACCCGACCCGAGGACTCTTGACCAAATCAGTGGGTGGACATTGGTTAGGCTGAGCGAATTGGATCCGGTATGTTTTCAAATGTTTCCATGACATAACCGGAGACTCACCAAACCAACCAGAGAGTTCTCTAAGAACTTCTGCTGCTAAATCATCATCGGTTCTATCCTCAAACAATCCGATCAATGATACCGAAACCAGAGCCTTTCCCGGTGGCGCGTATGTCCGAGCAACGTTTGTAGCGAAGAACATGTTGTTGATTATACCGGAATTTGACCCGTTGAGAAATAGAACCGGGTCTTGTACCGGTATTTGGTTCGGTTCAGCTGTGAAGTAAAGACAAATAGTGCTCCGAGCTGGTTTTGTTATAACCGGGTCTCTGATCCCATCGAGAAGCTTATTCACTTCCGGTTGCTCGACGGCGATTATGACACCTAGCTCTGCCTTCATAACGCTGCCGTCTTGGAGCCTCACGCTAGGTGGATCCGAACCCGATCCATTTGGATACTCAATAGAAGCGACCCTTGTGTTCAACAAGACGGACTTAGCGGGTAACTTCGCTGCCAACTGGTTCGAGATTTCTCCGATTCCCATGGCTGGAAGTGTGTTTTCTCCGAGAGCAAGACACCGGAAAACGAAATCGAAGAGCTTCGAGGTCGTCTCGAGGTCTCTGTCGAAGAAAATTCCGCCGAAGAATGGTCGGAAGAACCGATCAAGAATCGTTTCGGAGAAACCGATCTTACGGAGGAGATCAATGGTGGGAACTTCATCGGCGGCAGTCAATATCTCTTCGTCTGACTTGATTAGAACCCTAGCTCTCGTCAAAGCGATAAGCCCTTTGTCAACGACGGATCCGATCGGATTCGCGAGAGATGCCACCGAATCCCAAAAATGTCGGAGAGGATCAGCGACGGTGTGAAATTTACCGCCGTAAAACACCTTAGCTCCGGCGTAGAATCTCTGCAGATCCAGTGCTTCATAATCTAGAAGCTTTTTAGCTTCGGGGTACGCGGTGATGAAAATCTGAAATCCTCTGTCGAGAAAGAAGCCGTCGACGATATCTGTACGGACGCGTCCGCCGACGCCATCGGAAGCTTCGAGGAGTAGGAAAGGGATTCGTTTGGAGGTGAGCTGGTTTGCGGCGGCTAAACCAGCGAGTCCAGCGCCGATGATGATGACGCCAGTTTGATTCTTCCGAATGTACGGATCTTCCGTGGAAGATTGAGCTCCGGAAAAGCGTTGATATCGGTGATTTGCATGGCCGCGGCGGCGAGGGAAGAAATGAGAAGTAGATGAGGTTGGGAGAGAGATCGCCACGGGCATTTTAAAAGTTTGGATAAGGTTTTTCTCATTCCTTTACTTTATTTTCCCCGGGAAAATTATTTGTCTAGAAAAAATAATATATATATATTCAAATAATTATTTAAAAGATTCGAATAAGTCTTGTTTTCTTGATTCTTTTCCTTATTAATCTGAACAAAAACAAATTATGAAGACCAGAGTCCTAGTCCCAGAGAGGACCGTTGTCCTAGAGACGGATACAGCCCAAGAGACGACCTTAGTCCTGCGGAAGATGAAGACCAATGAAGAGTAGGAAGACTGGTGATTGCTTATAGGCCGTCTATTTTGGCTTATAATGATTTTAAATAAGTGTAATGGATTTTGTTGCTTAATACTTCGTCTGCTATCTTGTTTTAAATATTTAAGAAAATAAAACGACTTTCGGGATTGTCTTTTTCTTTCTGTTCCATGTCTTCTTAACTGCTATGAGTAAAAGAGCTCTCCCAGACTCTTCTTCTATCTCCAAAAGCTTTTATTTTTGTTTGTTTATTTTGGTACTGATAATATCTGAGTATATATATAATATAGTAGAAACAATGAGCAAAAGTCAATATGTCCGAGTGGTTAAGGAGATTGACTCGAAATCAATTGGGCTTTGCCCGCGCAGGTTCGAATCCTGCTGTTGACGGAATTGTTTTTCTTTTTAGCTTTTGTTGGGTTGTGAAAAGTATAACAACCTTAATAATTTCGTTTTTTTAATCTAAAAATATACGGTAGTTTTCTCATCATCACCAATAAGAATTGTTTGATATGAAACAACAGAATCAGGAAAATTTGTTAAAATGTCAGAAAATGGAAAAATCTCTAACTGAACAAAAGTAACAAAAAAAACTCCCTTAGAAACAGAGGAATCATGATGAGAGACAAAATTATACAGAGACGTGGAGATGTCTGTAACGTTGTCTCATCCATCATCATGTCTTCTTCTTCTCTTCCTTCTCTTTTCCGGTCATCCCTCCGTCCTCGGAACCTCCATCCCCGACGCGGTGAACACGGCGGCGCGTTTGGTAAACAGAGCGAGAAGAGCAAAACTGTCGAGAGAATTTCTACAAGCGCACAACGATGCACGTGTTTCTTCAGGCGTGCCAACGCTCGGATGGGACAGAGACCTGGCCCGATTCGCTGATAAATGGGCTAAACAACGTAAGTCCGATTGCAGTATGATACATTCAGGTGGGCCTTACGGTGAGAACATTTTCTGGCACCGGCGTAAGAAGACGTGGTCGCCGGAGAAAGTGGTGACGAGATGGTTTGAGGAAAGGTTTAACTACGACGTGAAAACAAACACGTGCGCACCGGGAAAGATGTGCGGCCATTACACGCAGATGGTGTGGAGAGAGACCACAGCCGTTGGATGCGCACGTGTGAAATGCCATAACGGTCGTGGCTATCTTGTGGTGTGTGAATATGATCCACGCGGGAATTACGAAGGTGAAAGACCATTTTGATCAAAACAGTTAAAATGAAAAAATTGTTAGAGATTCAAAATATTTTTTCTTCTTCTAATGTAATGAAGATGGTATATTATTCTTGGTCCTTACATATATACAGCCATGTATTGAAGAGGTATAAATTCAAATGGTTCGGAATCTTTTAATTTTATATATTAAAGATCAATAATAAAAAAAAACGTCGACAGCAGGGTTCGAACCTGCGCGGGCGAAGCCCAATAGATTTCAAGTCTATCTCCTTAACCACTCGGACATATCGACTTGTTGTATTTGTTTCGTAAGATTTGAATACAAAACCGAATTCTCTGTTGCCTAAATCGGAGCTTTTCATCCCTTGACTCTCTAAGACATCTGAAGCAGCTAAAGTGTTGGATGTTTCACATAACGACATGGGCGGCAAGCACCCAGTGGACACAACAAGGTACCTTTGTTCTTGGCCGCCCTCTAATTCGGGTGAAATTGGAAGAGAGGTGCTTGGTATATACTAGGATGCGTATTTGGTGCTTAGAGATTTGATGAAACTGAAGCAGTTAGATATTAGAGACAACGACCTAATATTTGCAGGTGAAGAGTTCAGCTCTTTTGTCCGCCAGGTTTTTCCAAAGCTTGTATGGCTTGATGGCCACAAACTCGCAAGTTAAAGATAAATGTTAGGCCACTTGTTTTAATTAAAGTATAAAACTCTTTCGTTTTTTTGGATTCATTTTCATGAAATCAAAAGACTACAAGTCTACACGTGCTTCAAGCTTGAGGCTCTAAATGAAGTGGTAGGAAAGAATGAAATAATAATAAAAAAAGTCAGAAAAATGGATGGTCTGAGATCAAAGTGAAACCTACTCCACATACACATCCCAACTTCTTCCCCGCCATGTGGACTTTTCTTTTTCCTACTTTCTCTCTCTGCATTCTCTCTTACACCTGTCTTTATCTGAAAAATAACCGATGAGCTCGTCGCCGTCAAGAAATCCAACGAACGCCGAAGCACCTCCGCCACCACCAACATCGACGGATGCTGTGGCAGAGGGTTCGTCTAAGAAAGTGAGGAAACCATATACCATCACCAAGTCAAGAGAGAGCTGGACAGAGGAAGAGCACGATAAGTTTCTTGAAGCACTTCAACTGTAATAATTTATCTCTGTTTCTCTGTTTTTAGAGACTTCAAATTTCTTAGTTTGCTGCTGATTTCTGAGTTTAGTTAGTTATAGACTGAACAAACAGAGGAAAGTTTATGTTACTTAGCTTAGGTCTAGTAGTAACTTAGCTATAAAAAATCTGCTTAGCTAAAAAGATCTGCTTCTTGGAGCACTTCAACTGTAATAAATTTATAGTTGTGTTGACTTTTTGAAAGTGTTATTGATGTAACTAGGACCTGATTCTGCTGATACTACTACTCCTCTATGTTCCTTAGGTTTGATCGTGACTGGAAGAAGATTGAAGATTTTGTTGGTTCAAAGACTGTGATTCAGGTTTTAAAATAGCTTACTCTGCATTTTTGGTCGCAGTTACTTTGTGGCAATGTTTTCAACTTATTTGACTTTGTACTGCAGATAAGGAGTCATGCTCAAAAATACTTTCTCAAGGTTCAGAAAAACGGGACATTAGCTCATGTGCCACCTCCTCGACCTAAGCGCAAAGCAGCTCATCCGTATCCTCAAAAGGCATCAAAGAACGGTTCGAATATTTTATAATACTTCTTAGTTTGGTTATAGAGTTGAGTTTTTAACTCACATTTTCTTGCAGCTCAAATGCCACTTCAAGTTTCCACGTCTTTTACTACTACGCGAAATGGCGACATGCCGGGATATGCTTCATGGGATGATGCCTCAATGCTGCTAAACAGAGTTATTTCACCACAACATGAACTTGCTACTCTTCGTGGAGCAGAAGGCATGCACATTTGTCTATCCTTTTTGTTTTCTTCATTTTATTGGTAGTTGTAGTAAGAATAGGTTCCATCAAAGGACGTTTCATGTGCTTATTATGGCATATAACGCCACTGATTCAGCTGATATTGGATCAAAGGGCTTATTAAATGTTAGTAGCCCTTCTACATCTGGCATGGGAAGCTCAAGCCGAACAGTATCAGGTTCTGAGATTGTAAGAAAGGCTAAACAGCCTCCAGTGCTTCACGGTAACCATCTGTGAACAATTCCATGTTTTTTCACTAACTTTTATGCATGATGGAGACTGTACTGATACTATCTTTGTAGGTGTTCCTGATTTTGCTGAAGTTTATAATTTCATTGGGAGTGTCTTTGATCCTGAAACGAGAGGCCATGTGGAAAAGCTCAAGGAAATGGATCCTATAAATTTCGAAACTGTGAGTCAAGAGTTTACAAGCTTTCAGATTAATTGGTGTTCAAGCTCTTAGCATTTCTTCACTAATCACATAGTATGGTGTTTACAGGTTCTGTTATTGATGAGAAACCTCACAGTTAACTTATCAAACCCTGATTTAGAATCCACTGTAAGTGTTAAATTTGCGATAAAAGATTTGTGATGACCAACTTTCTCAGAGTCTGAAACTATTTCACTCTCAACCAATGAGTTGGAGGCACTTCTTTTATGATCTTTGGTTCCTTACATTGAAATGAGTTTTTTTGCGCTTGCGTGATCAAATTTAATCTAACCTCAGCTAGTCGGATTGTAATGATGCTGCAGAGGAAAGTCCTCTTATCATATGACAACGTGACGACCGAGCTCCCAAGCGTTGTTTCCCTTGTCAAGAACTCAACAAGCGACAAATCAGCATAACAAAAATATGAGCCATCAGCTAGCAAGTAAGTGTTTTTCCCTCTTTTTCCTCTGACCTTTTAAATTCAGTACAAGAAAACATTTCACTACTATTAGAAGTCACATGAGTTCATGGTTAGATATAAGTCTAGTGACAGTTCTCTAACTCTAAGGTTTGCAATAAGAGTTCTATAGTTAGTCACAGTCTGGGATACAAGATATATACACTACGGTATTTTGAGTATTAGCACCAGTTCAGGCTTCTTGCAAACTTTGTAAAGTCTTGCATAAGAGTTATATGGTTCTCACCGTATTGGCAGGTTTACTCATTGGTTTCCCATGTTTAATAAACTTTGGTGTTATACGTCACTGGAATCACAATCGTGTCACTGCATCATCATGTGGGAATTGTGTAAAAGGTCTTTGTTGTTTTGAGGAGAAACATAAGCCAAGTTTTGAAGCTATAGGGGGCTTCCGCAGATTTTGACCAGGACTAGTTGGGTGAATGGTAGGTATAATATATGTAAGGGGTTTTTCTACTAGTTGCAAGACAGCCTCATTCTCATCCACCCGTTACTCTTGTACTAAAATCTCGTCATAACTTTTTGTTCAGTTGTTGTGTATTTGTGTAAAAGATAAGTCCTAGGACTGAGTGTAATGGTTCAAGATCAGTGTTAAGTAAATGACGGCAACTCTATTGTTTTAAAGTTGACAGCTTTCTTTATATATTATGGGGTTTGATTCAGAATTTTGTTTTTAATAAGGAAACCAAGTCAAGTCTATAAAAAGATTTTGCAATTGTGGAGAGATTGTATGTATTCAAGTATTCAACAACATCAATCAATACTTACTAGTTTTCTGAATAATTTTTAAAAAATCCTAGAATCAAAAACCTCATGATTTTATAAAACAGAGTATCTGCCTGATTGTGCTCCTCCAGGAAGGGAGAAGGTTTGGTTAGTTATGTCTTCAAGAACACGCTTGAGTTCAGCTTTCGCTGTCTTAACAGATATTTCGGTAGGCCCTTCGACGAACAAATAGAGCTTGCGTTCCTCAGGTCCCGGGATACGTCCTGCCTCATAAAACTTACCTCTAGTGGTAATGGAAGCTCCACTCCACTCTGATATTGGTCCCAGCGTTTCTTTGTGGGTAACTTTCCACCGAGCATTCTGTGGGAAATCATTGATTTCCAATTCTGCTTCATAGTGTTCAGGTATCGCATCAGCTTGAATCTTTGCAAGGTACTGTTGCACGTTAGCAGCAGCAATCATGGCTGCAACGCGGCCTGCTCCATCAGTAGGAGGGATACCTGGCTCAGTGGCTAGCCCACCACCATTTGGAAGCAATTGGTTAGCAGTCACAGGAGCCTTAGAAGCAGCAGAAGCAATGGCGGCTATCTGAGCAAGAGTAATCTGCTGCTGTGAGATATCACCACCAGCCTTTCTTACTACATCATTCTCATCTTCTGAGTCAGACTTCTCTTCTTCAAAGCCATACTCCTTCGCTTGTGCTTTCTTTGCTGCTTTCCTAACTTCATCCTCCTCTTCGTTGAATTTAAAGCCACTTCCACCATAGCCAGTTCCATGAGCTTGCTCAATACCCTGTTTTACTTTCGCCATGAACCCTTCGGCTACTGCTTTAACATCATCAGGAACTGGCTGCTCAGATAGTTCCAGGGCCTTGACTAAATCTGGTGCATATTTTGCATCATCCTCAGAGATAAATGTTACAGCACAGCCTTTCCGCCCTGCCCTACCTGTCCTACCAACACGATGCACATAGTCTTCATAGTGGTTTGGTGCATCGAAGTTTACAACCAACTCGAGCTCTTTCACATCTAGACCCCTGGCTGCAACACTTGTGGCGATCAACAAATTGCAGACATCGCTCTTAAAATCAGATATAGCTGATTCACGATCAGTCTGTTCCTTACCCCCGTGAAGAGATAGACAGGCTCATTTGGTCATCAAATCATTATACAAAGCATCACATTTTTCCTGCGAACGAACAAAGACCAAAACTTTTCCTTTCTCATACCATTCCCCAAGAAGTTCCAGAAGTCTTGAGAACCTCTCACTCTCGGGTCTGATTTCAACTAACTGAGTTATATCTTTATTCACAACACTCCTCCCACCGACCTGTATCTCCACAGGCTTGTTCAAGACTTTACGTGCCAAAGTTTCAACTTGGCGTGGAAAAGTGGCAGAAAAGAGCACAGTTTGACGATCAGGTCGAATATTTTGAACAATGCGAGTTATTTGAGGCTCAAAACCCATATCAAACATACGATCAGCTTCATCCATTACCAAATATGTGACCCTTCGTAGATTGGTAATTTTTCCACTGCTTGTGCAAAGAATATCGATCATTCTTCCAGGAGTACAAACAACAATCTCGGTACCTCGCTTAAGCTCACTGATTTGCTGGGCAACTCCAGATCCTCCATACACAGGCACACATATTATACCCAATGCCTTAGAAAACTTTCTGATATCGCTGTAAATCTGCTGAACAAGTTCTCTAGTAGGTGCCATTACAAGCCCAATCGGCCCATCACCAGCTTCAACGGGAGGCTGATCTTTGATATGCCTCAACATAGGCAAAACAAAGCCAAGGGTTTTACCTGACCCGGTTTTGGCAACCCCAATGCAGTCTCTACCGCTCATGATGATTGGAAGTGCTTGTGCTTGGATAGGCATTGGCTTTTCATAGTTAAGCTTCTTCAGAGTATCCAAAATTTTGCTAGTTAATCCAGTCTGGTGCCAAAATTGAATGGGTCTTGGAACATCTTTCCCATGAACTTTCAGCTCCAATTCCTTTCTATAAGCGTTCACTGCATCCTGTGTCATCCTTGAGATATCCTTGACTTCGATATAAAAATTCTTCCGGAAAGGTTCATACTCTATTTTGGAGTGGTCAACAAGAGACAATTTCTCTGCTTTTGTCTTCTTAACTCTCTTCATAAACTCCTCGTCGTCTTCGTCTAAACTTGGATCATCATCACTCTTTGGTTCTGAGTAATCTGAATCAGAATCTTCACCTTGAATTATCCTACCAAGGGCGGCCTTATTAAAACCTTTTTTGGCTTGGTCACCAGTTTCCTTCCCATTCATTTTAAAATCCAAAATACCATCGATCACAATATTGCTAAGCTTTTCAACCTCAGGTAATACCATAGTATTCATAAAAGCATCTAAGGGATCAATTTCGTCTTCATCTGCAGCTCTGTCACCTCCATTCTCAGAGACAGTAACAGCTGTCTCATTCTCCGAGGCGACCATCTTGGCATCTCCACCATTTTCGAGTTTAGTATCACGATCAACATCCATCTCTGAGTCTGATTTAACTTCATCATCAGATTCACCATCAAGAGTCCAAGCCTTACCGGTCTCAGGACCCTTACTTTCAATTTGAGCTTCCTCGTTTTGCCTCTTCAACTCTTGCCACTCCTGGACTCTTCTCCTCCGTTTTTCTACTTCCTCAGCCAACTGCTTCTGCTCATCCTCTACTTGTTCATCCCGAGTTTTCTTCTCAACATCGTCATCTCCATGCCTGCTACGCTCCGTTCTTTTGCGTTTCAAGCCACACTTGACATCATCACTCTCTTCATTACAATCCTCACGTGACCTCTCCTTTTTCTGTTTCTTCCTACCCTTTTCTTTCTCACGTTCTCTCCTCTCTCTGTCCCTTTTCAGATATTTTCCTCTATCTCTGTCACGTTCTCGGCGTCCTCTTCCCTTGTCCTCCCCTCTGCGTTTACTATCCCTCTCGTATTCTTCTTCTTCAAAATCGCTACTTTTTCTATCCCTCCGTATCCGTATCCTCTCCTCTTCCTCAGAATCGCATCTCTTAACTCTCGAGCGCATCTCCGTCGTATCTCGCCGACCATTCTCTTTCTTACTGCGATCACGATCTTTGCGATCATTTTCCTTCCTGGACTTAGATTTCTCTAACATCATCTCAAACGCAACAAATCCCGATAGAAAATTCCGTAACTTAAACCCAAATTCAAATCAAATTCATCCGCCAAACAAAAGCTTCAACGATAACCCTAAAAATGTTGCGGTGAAGAAGACAAAGCTACCAGAAGAATCAAAACTCTCTACACCGTAACGTTGTAACGTCTCGTTAGTGTCGAGTAACAGAGATAATAAAGCTGTAAGGTTGGGCCCTTATTGGTAAAAGATAAAAGTGAAAACCAGTTATTGGGCTATTTGGGCTTTAGTTAGGTCCACTATTAATCGATATTTTCCTCATGGGCTTCTAAACAACATCGCAAGGTTATTCTATTCAAAATAATTATTCATTTCGTTGATTTCATCTCATGAATGATTTCCTATTATTTATAGTTCATTCCCCAAACCACTCGCATCACAGGCGCGTTGAGCACGTGAGGCTAAAATCCATGGACTATATAACCTTCCTTTTTGGGGATTTTTTGCATAAATTAAAAACTGAGAGGACCTGCAGCGCGTGGGTTGGGATTTCATTTGTTGTGACTACAATTTTTTTTTTTTTTCCCCCAAAGGTCTTTCTGTTTATTGACTTTTTATCATAAGATAAAACGTTACAAAATGGGTTAAACCTATCTAGGTGATTACAAAATTTCAAAAATTGAAACTAAAAAGGCCTAACCCCAATAAAAGGATATCAAACCCAACTTGAAGAGAGGCATTGAAAGCTAAAAGGACTGGACCAAAAACCCAAACGACTACAGTATTCACATGAAAATATAACCAAACGAAAAGAACTATTACCGTGTTTTATCTTTTGCTCAGATTATGGTCCGAAAATATTGTTATCGATTCTTGATTTAGATTAAAAATGAGATAAAACTGTAAAGATTTTCTGAATATTTTGAGGTGTGCATTTTAATAGAAAACGAAGCCGATAGTGAATACACCGAGTTTGATAACTTCACCAAATGACTCGGTGGCAGTGCTAATCAGTAATATCTCACCTGCTTAGGAGCACTTCCATATTTAGGAAAAGAATATGATTTGAAATATTTTGCCATTCAAGATCGAGACTAAAGATTATTTGAACTATAAAGCAAATTTTCACTCTTTAACGCTCCATTTCGTACATTACTTTGATCATTTTTCTTTTTATCTATTTTTTTCGTCGACCGTTTTCTTTGACGATGTTTGTTATATGATTCTAAAAGCATCCACAATGGTAGACTCTTAGCAAAACTCTTAACAAATATTTAAAAAATTATATAATTTAAATATTAGATAAATCTCTTAAATTTGGTAAAACTTAGGTCAATTGTCTCTTAGTTAAGAGACAAATAGTCGGGTTTTATTAGGCCCACTAGTTCGTTAAAGGCTAAAGCAGTGCCCGGTTCTTATAGCGGAGGTAACTTTAAATATTGGGCCCTTACTGAAAGGTAAATTAGTTGGGTTTATTGGGCTTTATTATAAGGCCCACTAATTCAGCAGTAACCCTAACGAAACCCTAGCATATATTAGTTCTTAAACTTCAGCTGAGAGAAAACCCTAATTTCTCAAAGAGTCTAAAGAGACGGAGAGTGAGAGAAGAGAGAAACATTTCGAGACAAATGGCCGCCGCCGCTGCTCGTCCTCTCGTCACCATCCAAACCTTGGATGGTGACATGTCCACCGATCAATCCTCCACCGTCGTACTTCCCGACGTCATGACGGCGCCAGTTCGACCAGACATCGTTAACTTCGTTCACGCCCAAATCTCCAACAACAGCCGTCAGCCATACGCCGTATCGAAGAAGGCCGGTCACCAGACCTCCGCCGAGTCCTGGGGAACCGGACGTGCCGTGTCTCGTATCCCTCGTGTTCCCGGTGGTGGTACTCACCGTGCTGGTCAAGCTGCGTTCGGTAACATGTGTCGTGGTGGTCGTATGTTCGCTCCAACCAAGATCTGGCGCCGCTGGCACCGTCGTGTCAATGTCAACATGAAGCGTCACGCAATCGTCTCAGCTATCGCTGCAACTGCTGTTCCTGCGCTTGTGATGGCTCGTGGTCACAAGATCGAGAATGTTCCTGAGATGCCTCTTGTTGTGAGTGACTCCGCCGAAGCTGTGGAGAAGACCTCAGCTGCGATCAAGGTTTTGAAACAGATCGGTGCTTATGATGATGCTGAGAAGGCAAAGAACAGCATTGGAATCCGTCCTGGTAAAGGTAAAATGAGGAACCGTCGTTACATTTCTAGGAAAGGTCCTCTGGTGGTTTATGGAACTGAAGGATCTAAGATAGTTAAGGCGTTTAGAAACCTTCCTGGTGTTGAGCTTTGTCATGTGGAGAGGCTTAATTTGTTGAAGCTTGCTCCTGGTGGTCACCTTGGTCGGTTTGTGATCTGGACCAAGTCTGCCTTTGAGAAGCTTGAGTCTATCTATGGTTCGTTTGAGAAGCCATCAGAGAAGAAGAAGGGGTATGTGCTTCCTCGTGCAAAGATGGTGAATGCTGATCTTGCCAGGATTATCAATTCAGATGAGATTCAGAGTGTTGTGAATCCGATCAAGAAGGATGCGAAGAGGGCTGTTCTTAAGAAGAATCCATTGAAGAATCTCAATGTGATGTTGAAGTTGAATCCTTATGCTAAGACCGCGAAGAGGATGTCACTGTTAGCTGAAGCACAGAGAGTTAAGGCTAAGAAGGAGAAGCTCGCCAAGAAGAGGAAAACCGTTACCAAGGTAATCTCAATACTTGACTTGTTCTCTTATCAACCGTTTTTGGATTGTCTTTGTTTAGTTACTGATTACATTTTGATCTGTGGTTGCATTTCATTTGACTTAACTTATATTGCAATTGTTCTAATTGACTGAGTTTGTGTATGTTAAGCTATACAATAATCTGTTCCCCTCTGGTTTAGTCTATGACTATAGTAGTCTTTCTTTACTAGATCTTACCTTTTCTGTTCTGAATTGTGGTCTAGTAGTTTGTCTTGTAAATCTGTTGTGTACGATTCTTTGTCTTGATATTGATTTTAGGTTGAGCTATTAAGCAATTGAATCTCTTAGCACTTTCTTGTCCCTTGTGAAAATTGTTCTTCATATGTCCTCTTTTCTAACTCCACTTTGAAATATCTATTTTTCTTACATCAGGAGGAGGCGTTGGCAATCAAAGCAGCAGGCAAGTCGTGGTACAAGACTATGATCTCCGACAGTGATTACACCGAGTTTGATAACTTCACCAAATGGCTCGGTGCTAGCCAGTAATAATCTCGTCTGCTTTGGAACACTTTCCATATTTTAGTCAAAAGATTTTGGTTTTTTTAATCTGTTTTGTCTTTGGGTGTCTGGATATCAAGTTGAATTATGAACAAGTTTCACTTTTTTACATCTCCATTTCTTACTTCGCCTTTATCAGTTTCATTTATTTATCTCTTGCTCCTTCGTTTCCTATGATGATGCTTGTTATGTTATGAACCTACTTAAAAACAAGCTGAAGCTTTCTTTGGTTTACCCCAGCAGAAACATTAATCAAGTTCAATTGATCAATATGTCGATTGATTTACTGTTTAAAGGCATAGTGTGTCTATCAACCCTTAAGTCTTTTTGGTGGATAGTGAAGCTCAAACCCAATTCAAATGTCGATCAACCCTAACGTTTTTGTGCTCGATAGTAAAGCATGAGTATAAAAAGAACGTCGCTTCTTCCTACAATCACACAGATCATTTGAAGCTTTGATTAGTTGGTACAACATACTCGAGGAATACAGAATGACACGTGGTGTGTATCTGTTGGATAAATTTGTATTATTCTTCTTTACTATGGATGGTTTCTGGAAGGCGCGCCAAGAGTCCTTCTTTTTCCATCTACAAATCATGACCGTCCATCTCCAAAAGAAGACTGAAACAGTGAAACTAGAAGCTTCATTTTGATCATCAGCCAGTTTTATAAATTGATCCGTATACTAAAGTAACAACTACTAGCACTTTCTTCTGTGATCGATCATTGTGTTTAAACTAAAGGTTTGTATGTTCTTGTAATCTTATTGATCTCGATAGGTTCTCCATTCTCTTTAGGTTTTAAAGCCTTCAACGATTTCCAGAAGGAAGCGAATTTGAAAAAAATGGTGAAGAAGAGTTACCCGGAAGTGAAAGAAGAGTACAAGAAAGCTGTTCAGAGATGCAAGAGGAAGCTCCGTGGTCTTATTGCCGAGAAGCACTGTGCTCCCATCGTCCTCCGTCTTGCGTAAGATCCTCTCTCTGGTTCCAGTCTTTTCTGTTACTGTGAGTACTGAGTTGTTCGATTGATGGCTTCTCAGAGCATATTTTGTTGGCGGAAATTTGCAGATGGCACTCGGCTGGGACATTTGATGTGAAGACGAAGACAGGAGGACCGTTTGGGACGATAAGGCATCCCCAAGAGCTAGCCCATGATGCCAACAATGGTCTTGATATTGCCGTTAGGCTTCTTGACCCTATCAAGGAGCTGTTCCCTATTCTGTCATATGCTGACTTCTACCAGGTAAATTTTCAACAATGTACTGAGTTTTTTGACCTCTAATTGTGAAGCAAGGGATGCATCAAGCTGTAGTAAGTAGGAACTTGAGGTAGAACCATAGAATCAAGGGTTTTTTGATGCATCAGTGATTATACCGAGAGGGGAAACATTTGGAAGGGATTTTGTTGGTTGGTACAGCTAAGTTATGACTTAAAATGGGTTCTTCTCTAGCTTGAGCCGTCGGCTATTGGCCCTCTGGTTTGTCTGCAGTGAACTAGATTCACACATGTTAGATTGATACTGAATCTAAAAGCTTACTTTGTATTTCGCATGGCTTTAAGGGCTTGATTCATCTGTGTTTCTTGGTTACTGTAGCTAGCTGGAGTAGTTGCTGTTGAGATCACTGGAGGACCAGAGATTCCATTTCATCCTGGTAGACTGGTGAGTCAATATTCAACTTCTCAGTTTTCTGGCTACCAATTATTAGCTATCTCTTCGTTTTAAAACGCAACTCACTGATGATGAGACACCACTGCTAAGTTTTTTGTTCATGTGATTAACTGAACCAAACTTCATCTTTCAGGACAAAGTTGAGCCACCTCCTGAAGGTCGTCTGCCTCAGGCCACCAAAGGTAAAGCAGATATATGAAAATGAATTTAGCTTGAATTCAGGTATCAGATTGTAGATACATGTTCATAATCATAAATTCAGGTGTGGATCATCTAAGAGATGTGTTTGGTCGGATGGGACTCAATGACAAAGATATCGTTGCATTGTCTGGTGGACACACCTTGGTATGTATGCTGCATCCAGAAACAAAGACCTATGTGCTTTTCTCAGTTCTGGCTCACACCATTCTTTTACTTTCAGGGTCGGTGCCACAAGGAGCGTTCAGGATTCGAGGGTGCATGGACACCAAACCCGCTCATTTTTGACAACTCCTATTTCAAGTAAGATCAGATTCTCTGCTTCTGCTTGCTCATACTTGAATTGGACATGAGCTGAATTAGAAGCTCTTGAATCTTGATGGTTGTTAAACAGAGAGATACTAAGCGGAGAGAAAGAAGGACTTCTTCAACTACCAACCGACAAGGCTCTTCTTGATGATCCTCTCTTTCTCCCATTTGTTGAAAAATATGCTGCAGTAAGTTGTTCAACTCATCATTCCATGATTCTCTCAGCATACATATATTGTCAATAGGATAATATCACTGACTGGATTGTTACTCTCAGGATGAGGATGCCTTCTTCGAAGACTATACGGAAGCTCATCTAAAGTTGTCAGAACTCGGGTAAGTAACATATAGAACAATCATTCTCATCAACATTTTATTTAACTTTCTTTCCTATTCTCCTAATGTAGTGTCGTAAACTTTGAATGGTCCTCAGAAACTCACAAAAACTTTTCATTTGCAAACACTTTGATCATAATAACATAACTTACGCTCATGTCATCATGTCCTTTGCAGGTTTGCTGACAAGGAGTAATCTGGAATCTGGTGTCATCTCCTACCTCCTTGATTCTTGTTCCCTCACATTATTATTGTAATCATAGAAAATACTTTAAAAATTAAATGGAAGACATTGTATTATACGTATGCCTTGCGTTTTTTGTAATTGTTAATTAATGAAATAAGAGCACTTGCTTGCTGAAACTAAAAAACTCTTACAACAATTCATTACCTTCATATAGTTTGAAGGCTAGTAATCTCACAATGATAAACTATATTGAAAGTTGTGTTATCGTTGAAAAATTAAAATAATTTTTATTTCTGTATCTTCAATGATGGTAAACAAATGAAAGCTTCAAAGTTTATTTTTGTAAATTCGGAAAACGAATGATATTATTGTCTACAATTTCTTCAAATCATCATTATAATTGTTTTGCTCTTTTGAAAAAATAAAATGGAGATATTAATTTGCTTGAACTCAAAACGACGACGTAGCACAACTCCTTTCCACTCGAATAATCCATTTGGAGGCTTTTTTTCATTACAGAACACACACTCTCTCTCCAATGGACCTAAAATGAACATTCTCCGACCTCCGACGTCATCATCATCTTCGTCGTTTCCTCCATACCCAAAGCCCGTTTCATTAACCCCTCCGGTATCTTTCACTCTCATCCACAACCCCATAAACCTCTGCTCTATAAACCCACCATTCACCAACGCTGGTCGACCAATTTTCCAACGGTCCGCCTCCGGCACTGCTAATAGCTCCGCCGAAGACCTCTCGTCTTTCTTGGGCTCTCCCTCAGAGGCGTATTCAACACACAACGACCAAGAGCTTTTGTTTCTCCTCCGCAATAGAAAAACCGATGAAGCTTGGGCTAAGTATGTTCAATCCACTCATCTCCCTGGACCAACTTGTCTTAGCCGTTTAGTTTCTCAATTATCTTATCAATCCAAACCCGAGAGTCTCACGCGCGCACAATCTATCCTCACGCGCCTCCGCAATGAACGCCAGCTGCATCGCCTTGACGCTAATTCCCTCGGTCTCCTCGCCATGGCTGCAGCGAAGTCTGGCCAAACACTTTACGCCGTCTCCGTCATCAAGTCCATGATTCGTTCTGGGTATTTACCTCATGTTAAAGCGTGGACAGCTGCAGTAGCTAGTCTCTCTGCTTCCGGAGATGATGGTCCGGAAGAATCTATCAAACTCTTCATCGCTATTACGCGACGAGTCAAACGATTTGGTGACCAGTCTTTGGTTGGTCAATCTAGGCCTGATACGGCGGCATTTAATGCGGTGCTTAACGCTTGTGCTAACCTTGGTGATACTGACAAGTATTGGAAGTTGTTCGAGGAAATGTCTGAGTGGGATTGTGAGCCTGATGTCTTGACTTACAATGTTATGATTAAGCTTTGTGCGAGGGTTGGTCGGAAGGAATTGATTGTGTTTGTGTTGGAAAGGATTATTGACAAGGGGATTAAGGTTTGTATGACTACAATGCATTCTCTTGTTGCAGCTTATGTTGGGTTTGGAGATTTGAGAACTGCTGAGAGGATTGTTCAAGCGATGAGGGAGAAAAGGAGAGATCTTTGTAAGGTTCTACGAGAATGCAACGCTGAGGATTTGAAGGAGAAAGAAGAGGAAGAAGCAGAAGATGATGAAGATGCGTTTGAGGATGATGAAGACTCGGGTTATTCGGCTCGGGATGAGGTAAGTGAAGAGGGGGTTGTAGATGTGTTCAAGAAATTGCTACCTAACTCGGTTGATCCGAGTGGTGAGCCACCATTGTTGCCTAAAGTCTTTGCACCAGACTCAAGGATCTACACGACGTTGATGAAAGGTTATATGAAGAATGGGCGTGTGGCAGACACAGCTAGAATGCTTGAGGCAATGAGGCGTCAAGATGATAGAAACAGTCACCCAGATGAAGTTACATACACTACGGTTGTGTCAGCTTTTGTAAATGCAGGGTTGATGGATAGAGCAAGACAAGTGTTAGCCGAGATGGCTCGGATGGGTGTTCCTGCAAATAGGATTACTTATAATGTTCTGCTCAAAGGATATTGTAAGCAGTTGCAGATAGATAGGGCAGAGGATTTACTAAGAGAGATGACTGAAGATGCGGGGATCGAGCCAGACGTGGTTTCCTATAACATTATAATAGATGGATGCATTCTTATAGATGATAGCGCAGGAGCTCTAGCGTTTTTCAATGAAATGAGAACGAGAGGGATTGCACCAACTAAGATTAGTTACACAACTTTGATGAAGGCTTTTGCAATGTCGGGGCAACCCAAGTTGGCGAATAGGGTGTTTGATGAGATGATGAATGATCCAAGGGTCAAAGTTGATTTGATCGCGTGGAACATGTTGGTTGAAGGGTACTGCAGGCTAGGTTTGATTGAGGATGCTCAGAGAGTAGTGTCAAGAATGAAAGAAAACGGGTTTTACCCAAATGTGGCAACCTATGGGAGTCTAGCCAATGGGGTTTCGCAGGCGAGGAAACCTGGTGATGCTCTCTTGCTTTGGAAGGAGATAAAGGAAAGGTGTGCGGTGAAAAAGAAAGAAGCACCTTCAGATTCTTCTTCAGATCCTGCTCCTCCGATGCTGAAACCAGATGAAGGGTTGTTAGATACACTAGCGGATATATGTGTCAGGGCTGCTTTTTTCAAGAAGGCATTGGAGATAATCGCATGTATGGAGGAGAATGGGATACCTCCGAATAAGACTAAGTACAAGAAGATCTATGTGGAGATGCACTCGAGGATGTTCACTAGCAAACATGCTTCACAAGCCAGAATAGATAGGCGGGTAGAACGAAAGAGAGCGGCTGAAGCTTTCAAGTTTTGGCTCGGTTTGCCTAATTCTTATTATGGAAGTGAATGGAAGTTAGGTCCAAGAGAAGACTAGATCAATATATTGATCAGGCTACTCTCTTATACAACAATGTATACTAGGTTCTACCGTAGTTGTAATTCAGTAGGTGTGAGTGAACAACAACATAAACATTCAACCCAAGTCCATGAGATAATACTAAGGAGTTTCTGGCATTGTGTAATATATAATTGACTGATTTTGATGATCAGGTTCATAATTAGATATGAACAATACTATTGCAATGAACATGCTAGATTTACTTAAAATGTTTCTGTTATAAAGGAAGGTTATTACTCGGAATGCTAATCATCTTGACCTGGATGACTGACTCCGGGAATAAGATGAGGAAAGGACCTGTATATGAAATTAAGCAGTGTAAGAAAACTAAATCAAATCCTTTATCCATCTATGATTGACCATTCTAGTTTCTGAGTTAGGTGGAGGAATATACCTGGTAAGTCTTTGGTCCCTTCTTGAGTAAATATCCGGCAATATTCAGGTTCTCTAGGAAAGTATCAATGTCTGGAACTCGTAGGCCGATTCTATCAGCTAAACTATACATCTCCTGCAGTGAAATTGTTTTTGAATAAGAAATTGATCATAATATAATGTCAGAAGCGCCATTAGCAAAATGTCGAGCAAGTTGTCCATACAGAAACAGAGAAACAATCTTTCTGCTGCAGCTCTGATTGCTTATCAAGAGCACTTAAGAAGCGTTTGGCCTCCTTTTGTTGACTCATTCCTCCACTCCGACCAAAATCCACAACACCATGTTCATCTATAAGCTTATCATACAACGATTCTTTCATTATTTCAACCACATCCTGTAAAAGCAAATCCAACGAAAAAAGTCAAGACAGTTGACCAAGCCAAGATCACAACAATGCAGATTTGAATTGAAATTTCATGCTAGCTGCTTACCTTATCAACCAATAAAGATCAGAGAACATAAGACTTTTATACATGTATGATATGGATGCTAAGTCAGTGTATGGTCAAACATATGCATGTAAGCACAGAGAAAGGATACAATCATTTCATGTTCTGGCTTACCATAGCGTCTTGGACTGTTATTTCTTCCCTTAAATCAACCCGAGCTCTAGCTTGAGCAAGCCTAACCAAACTTTCCAGTTGTCTTGCTGTTATTGGTGTGGAATCAGCAGATGTGTTATGGTCTCTCAGCTTCAAGTAAAACTTCTGTATGATCTCTCCAGCATCCTTTGACATCCTGAACAGATAAAGAGATGTTATTTGTAATATCTAAATTAGCTCGCAAGCATTTAGTCATTGCAGCTGGGAGATAGATCAAATTACTTAGGATTGACAAAATTCCGTGCATAGGAAATATATTTCCTAAGCAATTGGCCAGGAACCGGAGAAAAGTCGTCATCTTTCTCAGAGTCCAACCGCAGTCTTGAAAGTAGAGAATTCCCTTCTGCATGCATGTTTGCATACCCAGCATTCTGTGATGCTGCATTTACTATTAAACAAGAAGTCAAGAATTTATCTTCAATAAGGTCGTCTTTCTACTAGCTATATACCCAACAGCCAAAAGAAAGTGGACCTGGTTTAAACTTCTTTAGTGCAGGTGATGTTTCTCCACTTGCAGAATGAAGCTGCAAGAAAAATTCAAAGGTACGATTTTATATTAATGGCTATGAATGCGTAGACTGAAGAAAGTCTTTCCAGAAACTAAAATATGTCTTTTATCCACCAAGCATTTATAGAAGGTTTACAAATGCGAAAATCTGCTAATATCTTTGTGAGGCATGCTCTACAACAATAATGGCTCTGAGATGGAGAGACTCACCGACATAATATGCTCTGAGACTTGCTTGTCGAGTAGCTCATCAGGTTTGTCAAGTAATATGAAAACTAAATCAAACCGTGAGAGAAGGGCAGCACTCATTTTTAAGTTCTCATTTACAGTTTTTGCACGGCTGAAATGAGATCATAAAGACAATGTAAATATCAAGAACATACATTGTCGTTACTATATTTCAAACACTCCCACAATGATGATTGATGAGATAGCAAAGTAAGAAAATTACTTGTAGTGGCCACCAACAGGATTTGCTGCTGCTATAACAGAAGTTCGAGCTGATAGACTAGCTACAAGCCCAGCCTTTGCAACAGAGACACATTGTTGTTCCATTGCTTCTAGCAACGCCTGTTGCAAAGTGATGTAAGTAATGAGAAAAATGTCAACATCAGAAGTAATGACATTGCCGATAAGAAAAAACCTGATGCTCGGTGGTCATTTTATCGAACTCATCAATACAGCACAACCCGCCATCTGCGAGTACCATGGCACCTGCTCACAGAGTAGCACTAGGTTAAGAAAGATGGAAGGTTTCTCGTCCTACACACAAATCAGTTGAACTATTTAAAAGTAGGGGTTCCTCTGCATATACAACTTTTTACTATTGTGCCGTTCTTCAGTAAAACCCTATCCTAATACTGATAAAACACTTTTGAAGATGCGAATTTTTGAATGAACTATCTATATCTTGTAGAAAGATTTTAGACTGCTGCTAATTGATCCCCCACTCTAAAGTCTAAACTATAAGACAGTAATATAACATCCACATAAAATGACATCACTTGAAACCGACAAGGCATACACAACCTCAAGCATCAAGACAAGAAATGAATTTTAGACTAAGTAAGTATTAAGTAAAACTATCCATCAACAGCATGACTCAAACCCATATCGGAAACAGTAGAATAATATGCTATATACTGAGATTTGTGCGGGCTAAATAAAGGAGAGGGTATGAGCTACCAGCCTCAAACGCATAGTCATTTGTCATGGAATCTTTCACTACAGCAACGGTGAGCCCTGCTCTAGTCGTCGCATTACCACATACATAAATGCCACGAGGGGAAATGGCAGCTGCTGCTTGCAAGAGCTGACTTTTGCCCAATCCTGGGTCACCTATTAGTGCATCGAAAATCATCAATCACAATTTCGTGCTACAAACTAGTTACAAATACCCTTTCCTCAGCTCAAGCTAAACATGGTTCAAAAGCTTACCAACAATAATGACATGAATGTCTCCTCTGACTGGAACTTTGTTCCGATCCATCGAGTGCTTCCTTACACCTCCAAAAAGAGATAGTGTTATCCCAGCTGTTGAAATGATAAGAAGAAAACAAACAACAGACGTATCATGATATGCAATGCTTCTAATTGTAATCATCAAATCTTGTTATGGACAGAAGTATAACCTTTGACAATTTCATGGCCATAAATAGACGGGCAGACTGAATGAAGTATGCGACGGAATGTATCAGAACCATATTCTTCTTTGAACTTCACAATAAATTCCAAGTCTCTCTGAGAGAATGAATATAAGTCACCAACATCTGCAGTCTGGGCACTGCTACTAGAGTCTTCTGAGTTCTCAAATGCAGACTGCCGCTTGGTGTTTTTCACTGAAACTGCCTCTATAAACAAATAGTAAAATCCTTGATTCTTGGTCTTCGATTTCCCTGAAACAGGAGCATTTTAAATGTTTGTTAAGCTTGAGTATGGCTTAATACCAGTAATGAGGCTTCTAGCTCCTTGATCTTTGGTAAAATGTCAATATGAGTAAAACAAACAACTTAGCAGTGCTCTATTTTACTTTCCTGCAATGAGATTCCCAAAAACCATGGAAGAGAACTTTAAGAGACAAATTTCCAGCTATTCTACGGGTAAGGATAGCAGGCGTTTGGGCATGTTAATGTTTGCAAATTATGGACACAACAAGGATGGAGAGAACTCCATGAAAAGTTATAAAATCAATACCTCCCCCAATGTCCATGTAATTATTAATTACTCCTATAATCCCTGTAACTGTCACCACATCACCAGGGATACATATGTCCACAAGGTCTTCCATCAGCTCACATTCTACAGTTCTGGGTACCCGTCCTTCTTCGTGGTCTTCAGGCTTTTGCAATTCCTGTACCCTAAAATGCATTTGGACAGCTGGTTAACAATGGTCAGATACATAACTAACAAGGATGAAGTACACAAAATGATGAGACGCAAATAGGAGAACACCTGATTTTCTGAAAATCAATTGTCTGAGCAGAGGACCGGATTGGAGTAAACGTTTTGGACTTGCATCCATGGGAATCACATTTTAGTGGAGGAGAAAACTTTCCATCAGTAAATTCCCGGGTTATGCCAGTTTTGCACTTTCCACAGTCAAAAGCCATCTGTGTGACAAGGGGTTTCACAGTACTAACTTTAACAACAGTCCCATGAACGGTTACAAGCTTTCCTGCAATTTCAAAAGCACACACTCATGCTATGTCTCACTTAAGGTTTTACATCTTATTATTTATTTCGCTAGATGAGACAGTCTACCAATATAAGCTGCTCTCAGGTTTTTCAGGGAGATAGAAGATTCAGGATAATTATGCAGACGAACATTGATCTTCATAACATTCTCAAACTCATTAGTCTCCCATTGATCAAAAAGAACCTGTGAGAGATGACATAAGTCTTCATCTTATGCCAACCAAGAAAACAAACCCCAATGAAAAGTAATAGCATACCTTGTGAACAGCAGCATTCATACATGGGATAACTCCTTTAGGATTATCCTCTAGATTTATGAAAAAGTTCTCGATATCAGATATTTTCTTGAATTGTTGGAGATCAAGAGACAAAGAGAAGGAACCACCACCGTCTTCATTCACCTGGCTCAAGCCATGGAATAAACTTATAAACTGTTTCTCCTATTTTTAGATACTAAGAAGAACTAATTGACGCATAGAGAAGTTGATTAATCGTTTTCTATCTACCCTAATTCTTCATAGAAGTAGAGTGGAAACGAAATCTAGCTAAATAGATTACAATTTCATAACCGGAATTTAATTTCGAAATCAAGCTATACCAAGCTTTATAAAATTCAGATTTATAAACTTTTTACCAGAAATTTGATGATGGCCAAGTGAGGATGTACCTGAGAAACTATGTCTCTACCAGGTGATGCGGAGAATACGCGGATGAGCTCCGCCGTGAGCTGCAACTTATCCTCGTCGATGGCCAAATTCTCGTTGTCCTTGATGTATACAGCTAATATTTTCCCGATGCCGAGAGAATCAATTCCTGTTGATTCAGGGCGACCCGATGCCATGCTTCCACCACCGTAAAATCCCATCACCGCTTAACCCACTGTAACTCGCTCGTCGTCAGTCGCAGAGAAAAATCTCGCTTAGGCCAATGGGTTTTGGCGGGAAAAAGGTAAAGGGCTTTTTGTGATGGGTTTTTGGTAAGTGGGCCAAATGATTGAACCCTAAAACCCAAAGATAACCAAAAGAAAGGATAAAATCAATTAATAAAGCTTTAGTTGTCCGCCACGTGGACTGAACCGCACAAAAATTCACAACAACAAAAAAAAAACGAGAAACCCGTTTCTGGTTCGATTTGACGTCTTCGTTTACTTCATTTCTATAAACGAGCTCCCGCCGCCGGAAAATTCGCTGTTCATCACCACCGTGACCAGAGGTTTGTTGTGAGCACCTTCTCTATCTTTCTTTCTTCACCTGTAGGTTCTGTTATATGTTTTGTTGGGAAATGAACTGAAGAAAATTTCTGATGATTTTCTAGGGTTTTGTTTTGGTACTGCTTATGTCGACGGAATCAGAACGTATTGAATCAGTCTCAGAGGCTAATGCGTCGAGTTTAGAGGTCGGAAATGATCAAATGTCTGAAGCCCTAGCTGGTCAAGCTCAGGAGCTGAAAACAATTGGAGATGATAAAGAAGGATGCGGCAACTTTGCTTCAGCTGGTGATAATGGGATGGAGAAAGTAAATGGATTTACTAATCTTGTTAAGGAAACGGAATCTGTAAATGGAGAGTTAGATCTAGGCACTAGAACCGAAAATGTAGGTGGAGAGAGTAACCAAAGTGACAAGAAGGTTCTAGTAGATAGCGAAGAGGTCATGATGGTAGAGAAAAGGGGGCTTCTTGTTGAGAAGGAAGTGGAACCTGACATGGTCTGTTCTCATGGCGCTGATCTCAGTGATGTGAAGGTTTCTGATGGCAGACTGGATAGTGAAGACCTTGTTCAGGATAGAAAACCCGATGGCTTAGAAAAGCAAGGAACAAAAGTTGAGGACTTGGATGTTGTATGTTTTATGGGTTTAGAACCGCATGAGAGCAAGGATGAGAGTATTTTGGATGATGAAATTGCCCATGTAGCTGCGAAGGTGAAGATCTCTGACTCAGATTTGGTTTGGGCTAAAGTAAGGAGCCATCCGTGGTGGCCTGGACAGGTGTTTGATGCCTCGGCTGCAACAGACAAGGCGAAGAAGCATTTCAAGAAAGGAAGTTTCTTAGTAACTTATTTTGGAGATTGCACCTTTGCTTGGAATGAGGCGTCACGGATTAAGCCTTTTCGACAGCATTTCTCCCAAATGGCAAAGCAGAGTAGTCTACCTGATTTTATTGATGCTATTGATTTTGCGTTAGAAGAGGTATCAAGAAGGATAGAGTTTGGTTTAGCTTGTTCTTGTATCTCAGAGGAAGTCTATCAGAAGATCAAGACTCAGAATGTAATCAATCCTGGAATCCGAGAAGATTCAAGCTCAATACACGGTGGAGACAAGGTCTCAAGTGCAGTCTTCTTTGAACCTGCAAACCTTGTGGGATATGTGAAGCGTTTAGCATGCTCTCCTAGCTATGATGCTACTGATGCGCTGCAGCTTGTAAGTCAGAGAGCACAGTTATTAGCTTTTAATCGCTGGAAAGGCTATACTGACCTCCCCGAGTTTATGACACTCCAGGGGTCAGTAGAGTCTGCACCCAAGATTTCTCCTGCAGAAGAGCAAAGTAGCTTAGTGGAAGTTTCTGATCCTGAACCAACAAAGAGTAAACAAGTTTATACTAAAAGAAGAAAGACAAACCTGCAAACAGAGCAAAGTAGCTTAGTTGAAGTTTCTGATCCTGATAAAGGTGACTGTAAACACGATGGAGTGTTTGAATATGAAGAAACTATTGTTCCAAAGAAAAAGGAGAAAACTTTGGCAGAGTTCATTGCTGAGAAACGCGTAAGCAGACATAATGGGAACACATCACATGAAAAGTCTGGTAATGTTCCGCATTGCGAAAAGAAACGCAAGGTTGTGCAGTCAAAAGTTCCCAAGTCCACGAAAAAGATTAAGGCAAACCTGCAAACAGAGGATCCAGGATCTCCAGTTTCTCCCAAAAATGATCGAAAAAATAATTTGTCTGCTGGTGATAAGATTACACCACAGAAAGCTAGAAAAAGTTTCGGAATTGGGGCAAGCATATTGAAAGTGGCAAACCAGATGCATTGTTCAACACCAACCAGACTCTTACCTTGCAGTGATTCGACCTCCAAAAAGGCAGCCAAGAGCAATGGCAGTGGAAAGAGTCTTCAGGAGAAACCTAAAGCCGAAGCATTATCAGCAAGAGAAATTTCTCCTTCAACTACACTTTCAAGCCCTCACGCTGCTTCTGTTACCAAAACCACAAGTGGGAAATCCAATTCTGTCAGCCTAGACCACAACCTATCCGGAGAACTTGATCAGGTCAGAAAGGAAGCTCCTAGTACTAACCTTGTGGAGGACCCGATGTTGGAGTCTAGAGACTTGAAAGACTCTTCTAAGGAGCAGGTCGTACATGAGGATAAGAAAGAAGCTGCAAATGTAGCGGATGAGAAATCTATTATGGACAGCAATCTAACCGGGGAGAAAATCAGTGGCTTGGACTTGAGAGAGCAGCCGAGTAACAAGAACTGCTCTGGTGGATCTGATAGTTGCAAGGAAGATGTTTCTGCAGAGTAGGAAGGCTCAGCATCAGCGTCTAACCCACTAATACAGATCTTTCTAAAATCGAGTCCGGTTCTTGTTAGTACCCAAGAGTGGAATATACCTTTTAGATGGATTCTCTTCTCTTTCAAAGTTTAGAATTGTATGATTTAATCAGAGTTGAACAAACACTAGTGAGAGAATGTAACAAAGTTATTTTTGTTTTTCCAGATTTGTGCAATTTAATGGTCAATAATTCATTTGAATCCAAAACTAATTATGAATTTGAATAAATAAATTAGAATCCAAACAAAATTAACCTCAACTCGGAGGAAAATAGAATAAGAGATGTCACTGAATAAGTACATAGACATGCCTTCAAATATCAAAAAAAATTCATAAAATGTAGTAGAGCTCAAGACCTAGGCTTCTCCTTCTTTTCCTTGAAAAGGGCCAAGAGTGAGACACCAGAGACCTTCACCACTTTGAACCTAACTCCGGGAATATCTCCGACGGCATGACCTTTACGCCCAAATCCAGCAATCAACACCTCGTCCTACACACAGTATCAATGAATGAGTAATTGGTAAGAATATAATTTGATTACTCATTCAAAAGTAGATGTCAATCTAACTTACATTTTCTTCAATGTAGTTCAAACAACCATCATTGGGGACAAAGGCAGCAATCTTTTTACCATTCTTGATCAACTGAACTCTAGCACACTTACGGATAGCAGAGTTAGGCTGCTTAGCCTCAATACCACTGCATAATCAAACACAGAGTCTCATCAAAGTCAAGATCTATACTACTAACAAAATCAAGAAATGGTAAATATATATGTTTATACAAACTTACATTTTCTCAAGAACGATTCCTTTAGCGTGAGAAGAACAAGCAAAAGGCTTCTTCCACTCGTTGCCTCGATTAGACTTCTTGTAATGCTTGTCCGCCCACCTCTGAGTAATCCGAAGCTGCTTAAGCTTGCGACCAGCTCCCATACCACGTGTCTTACTGAAGATATTCAAATAGAAGATAAAAGAAATTGAGAACCAAAGGACATTTCATCAGATGAAATCAACTCACTCAGAACATATAAAACAAATTCGGAGTTGATAAAGAACATAAAGTTATAATCTAAATCACAAATACTTAACACAAGAGGAGAGTGTAGTAAGGAAAAAAATCAAAAATCATAATCATAATTTCCACATTTCAGACCAAATAACTCCAACGTTTATAAGAAAAAACTACGAATTATAGCAACTTCGTAGCTTCAACAGGGTGATTAACAAAGTATTACTACACGACGTATGAATGTCATTCAAATCCCTTAATTCAACCATCCCGACCCGAGATAACGAAAACGGCAAGGCACCAAAGAGAAACCGGAATAAACAAAAAAAACATAAAACAAATCCTAAACCCGACATAACAAAAACACGATCACTTATAAGCGGAGAGATGAGACTGAAACATAAAGAGTCTAAGAGAGGATACCGTACCCCATGTTGACGACGGCGCGAGTGAAAAAGTCGAGAGATGAGCTGAAACTGCTAAAGGCGCGACGTTTTAAGTTCGTGAGAGATTGAAAAACCCTAGTGATAAGAAAATAGGTATATATAGGCTTGGGTCAAGACTCGTGAGAGCCCTGGTTTAGGCATTAACCGGTCTGCAATGAAATTGATTAAACGGCAAATGATTATTTTTATATTTGGGCTTAACAAGAAGGCCCATCACATGTCAACCCAAATATTATGCCAACTCCTTAAGGTAATAATACGGGAAAAATGTCGTTTTATACGTGAACTTTAAAAAATGGCCATTTAATACGAAAATTTTTGTGTGGCCAAATAAAACATAATAAAAACGTTGACCGGCCGTTTCACACAAATATTATTGTTGACTACGCCAAAGTCTCCATGCCGTTATCTTTCATTAACGGATCCGTTAATTCCGTTAACACATGTTAATTAGTTTCCGTCAATACTCAAAACGACGTCGTTTTATTGAAATCAAAAAATCAAAATTCCTAAAATTGATTTCAAAATCTCTAAATTCCAAAAAAACAAATCCTTAATTCCTAAATTCCAA
>Ga0041059_1000258_pt1 | contig 36336 bp, 48 predicted proteins | sample AraColnosormetaG_FD_56232 | JGI IMG/M metagenome (GOLD analysis project Ga0041059, IMG submission 56232) | Arabidopsis roots microbial communities from North Carolina, USA - Col MF nosort | ecosystem: Host-associated > Plants > Roots > Unclassified | place: USA: North Carolina | collected...
TTATTTGTCTTAATTAATTAATCAATTGAAATTTTATCAAATCAATTTTTTTTTTTTTCAAATTAAGATTTATTTCTTATTAAATTCTGTGAATAGTAAATTATATAAAAATGTTATTAAATATAAATGAAACTAGTAAAGAAAGAAATCAGAATATATTTAGTGTCAAAATTAATAGTCTAGCATATCTTATTTTACTATAAATTACTAAATTATATTATTTTATTATTTAATATATTAAGTATTTTAGTTTGTTAGATATTCAGTAACAAAATTTCCGCAAATGCATTAATTTTCAACCGCTAAATTAATCGTTCAAATTGTTTAATAACGCTTGAGACGGCAACCGCCTACTTCCGCAAATTCATATAGTCATAATCGGATTTTAGCGTTTAAACCACGAGTCTGGCCTTAGATCAAAGAAAACCCTACTTATAGTCAACCCTAATCCATGATACCAAATGGAGAAAAAAAAAGAAAGAAAAAATGGAAATTTCCCAAATTAACACACCCATAACTCAAACTTGTCTCAAACCTCAGATTATATAATTAGGCTAAAATCTGATAAACCAAAAAATGTATCAGAGTGAGTGCTAAAGAGAACTTTGTGTTGACCTCTCTTTCCCTCCTAATTCCTTAGGGTTCCTCGATTTTTCTTTTTCACCGAAACAAAAACCTTATTCCTCCTTCTCTTTCTCTGTCTATCTTTCTCTGTACGTTTTATTCACTTTCCTCCACGTGGATTTGCATAAAAGCATGAAAATTTGTTGATGGGTTTCTCTTCGACATCCAGATTCTAGCTTCCAATTCCGTAATTCTCCGTTAAAAAACCCTAATTTCTCGAATTTACTCTGATCTGTGTAGAAATTAGGGAGTGAAGTGTCCGCAAGTGTTTGGCAATGTCGGATGACATGGTTTTGCATTTCTCCTCGAATTCTTCTAATCAGTCGGATCACTCTTTACCCGACAAAATCGCCAAGCTTGAGGCCCGCTTGACTGGTAAGACCCCTTCCTCGGCCAAGCCACCACAACAACAACAACAGCAGCAGCAGCAGGTCTCTCTCTGGTCATCTGCTTCTGCCGCTGTCAAAGTCGTCACTTCCACACCGCCGGGATTGTCCGAAACCTCTATCAGTGATTCAGACGACGAGGTAGCTTCCGATGTTTGTTTCAAATTCTTTTGTTTATGTCTATGCTATGATTCTTGTGAGTCTAAGGGTCGTTGCTAATTGAATTGTTGATGTCCCTATCCTCCTTGTATTGATCAGTTTGTGCCTAAAGATTGATCAAAGTTGTATGCAATGCTGGCTACATATCCTGGCATTGCAGATGCATCTATATTTCTTTCTTGAACAAGAAATACAGTCTCTTTTTTAGCTAGATCTCATTCTCCTTGTTACTGTCTCAGAATACTGGAGATTTCCTAATCCGAGCAAATACAAAAAAGCGCCAGAAAGTTCAAGAATCTAACAACTTCAGTGTTGTTGATCATGTTGAGGTATTGATTTTTCATAAAGAGTTTTCTTTTAGTCTCTTATCGGGTTGATGTTTTTTATATCAAATATTGGTGTATGATGTAAGTTTTGTCTCCTAGTATTTCTCATCAACTTATAATGAAGAATATTGTTGAATTGAAGCCACAAGAGGCAGCATATGATGGAAGGAAAAATGATGCTGAGTCCAAGACAGGCCTTGATGTAAGTAAGAAGAAACAAGGTCGAGGTCGGGCTTCGTCAACAGGTAGAGGGCGTGGTTCTAAAACTAATAACGATGTGACAAAATCTCAGTTTGTGGTTGCACCAGTATCAGCTGCCAGTCAACTGGATGCCTCTGATCAAAAGGTTAGTATTGTTTACCTCATCGGACCTTACATGGAACCACTCTTCTCATCATCGAGGATTTACATATATGAGACTTAATTTCGTTGACAAACGTGGACACAAATTATATGTTTTCCTGAAGTAAAACCTTTTAATTGGCCTGTATGAAAAAATTAAGCAGGACAAGAAAGAATTACTATGCCTTTTCCTACCTTTTTTTTTGCTGTTTGCATTGATGTTGATGACCAGACGCAGTTTATCAATGAATATTTTCTGCATTTTATTCTCCAGGATTTTAGGCCTGATGGACAGCTCAGGAATGGTGAATGCTCTCTCCAGGATGTAAGTTTCTCCTATAATGTCTTTTACTCTGTAATATTGGAGAATATGTTTGTGTCTCATCGTCTAGGACTAAGCTGCATGTTCTAAGTTGGTTAGAATAAGTGAACGGGATTATTATATATGATTATCCTACAACAATGAAACTGTACAATTATATCTTTCTTTATTCACTATTTTGTTCCTTGTTTATAAATCAGGAAGACTTAAAATCTTTGCGTGCAAAAATCGCTATGCTGGAGGAGGAATTGCGTAAATCTCGACAAGATTCTTCTGAGTATCACCACCTTGTCAGGAATCTTGAGAATGTATTGTGTGAATGCCTTTCAGATTTAGCTATTTGTGCCTATGCTATTACCATTTTTATCTATTCCCATTCCCCTGCTCTGCTTATAATCCTAGTAATGATATATGCAGGAGGTAAAAGATCTGAAAGATCAGGAACAACAAGGGAAGCAAAAGGTACGCAAACTTTTGTTTCCGTGTCTTAATAGATTATTGAGAATTTTTATGTTCTTTTATAAAATTTTGCACCTACTATGGCATGGTTACTTTTAATATTCTCAATGATTTTGGGAGAATCTTAGAGTTAAACATTTTTCTCCATAAGAAGCATGGTAGTTCTATCCCGAGAAAGTTAAATCAATAGACAGTCTCCTGATTTGCTTAGAATGCTCAGTAAATTTATTGATGGTGCTGCTGCTAAATAACTGAAATATCTGTGAAAGCTTGGATCTTGCAATTGTCTACGTTACCTATAGTACTCCATTTCCAGTGAGCTCTTTTCGTAAAGCATTTAGTAGTATTTCTTTAGGTAATAATTAATAGGCAATCTATTGCGGAGAAGGCGATTTAGGTGCATTGAATGTGGAACCAAATTGTAACGAACTGGGTATCTTCATATCAACTTGGTACTTAAATTGGCAGAAACTTTTGCAAACCCTGTAGCACTATTACTGTTAGTGTAATGAAGAAATTTATCAAATGTTTTGTGGCTGCTTCTCTCTGATATTCTTAATAACTCTTACATACTTATGGAAATCATGCGGAATTATTTGGTCTAAGCTAACAGTGCACTTGCTAACAGCAAGCTTTGAACCTTTCTTTTTCTTCACGCAGACAACTAAAGTAATCTCGGACCTTCTCATATCTGTTTCCAAAACTGAGAGACAAGAAGCAAGAACGAAAGTCAGAAATGAATCTTTGCGATTAGGCAGTGTTGGTGTTCTCAGGTCTGCCATAATATATTTATAATTTTATATGAGTTCTTAGTATTTATCCAATATATCATTCATTTCTGTGATCATTTACACAAGGTTTGAAATTATATTTCACAGAGAGGTATAATAAAACATGTATAGCAAATACAAATTTGCTTTATAGTAAAATCTTTAAACAAACTCGAATAGAGTTTTAGATAGAAGTTGCTTTCACATTTCTCAATAATTGCAGCTCTCTTCTTTGCTAAGTTACAAGGTTAGTTCTTGATTTTGTGATCAAAATTTAATACATATGCTTGTGTGTGTTTTTTGGTGATTTCAGGACAGGAACGATCATAGCTGAGACATGGGAGGACGGACAAATGTTGAAAGATCTGAATGCTCAACTTGTAAGTTAAGCTGTGTAGCGAGGGATTTTTATCAAACTAATACCAATAAGCTTTGAAGTAACTGTACTGATTTTTCTATAAATTTGCAACGAAAAGAGACAATTGCTGGAAACCAAGGAGGCTATTGAGAGACAAAGAAAGTTACTTAAGAAACGACAAAATGGTGGTATGTTATCCCAGTATTTTTTTGTTTGTCAGTGAATCCGCAATCTCCTGTAATATATCTTGTGATTTTTTCCTTGGGCAAATTGTTATGATGTTTGGCACCCTTGGTTTTTCCATTTGGGTGTAGATAAGAATGACGGAACCGACACAGAATCAGGAGCACAGGAGGAAGATATCATCCCTGACGAGGTTTACAAGTCTCGTCTTACTAGTATTAAGCGGGTATGTTCTTTATGCATCATCTCAGCTTCTTGTTTCCTATAAGTTGATTCGGTTCTGGTTACGTATCATACATTTATTGGTTTTACCTTTCAGGAAGAGGAAGCTGTTTTGCGTGAGAGAGAAAGGTACACATTAGAGAAGGGGCTACTTATGAGGGAGATGAAACGCATACGAGATGAAGATGGTTCTCGTTTCAACCATTTCCCAGTTTTGAATAGCCGCTATGCTCTTCTAAATCTTCTTGGTAAAGGCGGATTTAGTGAAGTCTATAAGGTCAGAACATTGATAGATACTACATTCTTTTACATGTGAGAATTATTTTGCAGTAATATGATGTTATGGATTTTAAGCAGGCATATGATTTGGTGGACCATAGATATGTTGCGTGCAAGCTTCATGGTTTAAATGCTCAGTGGAGTGAAGAAAAGAAGCAAAGTTACATCCGCCATGCCAACAGGGAATGTGAGATCCATAAAAGTCTTGTGCATCACCACATTGTTCGGCTTTGGGATAAATTTCATATCGACATGCATACATTCTGCACCGTTCTGGAATATTGTAGTGGTAAATCAGAATTCTCCTATTCCTTTGTAGATCCTGGAGTACAGTTCTGAGTTCTCACTCTTATGTTTTGAATTTCTAATGCAGGGAAAGACCTTGATGCTGTATTAAAGGCAACATCTAATCTTCCTGAGAAAGAAGCAAGGATTATCATTGTGCAAATAGTTCAAGGCCTTGTATATCTGAACAAAAAGTCACAGAAGATAATCCACTATGATCTGAAGCCTGGTAATGTTCTCTTTGATGAGTTTGGAGTAGCAAAAGTAACTGATTTTGGTCTAAGCAAGATAGTGGAGGACAATGTTGGTTCTCAAGGAATGGAGCTTACATCACAGGGAGCTGGAACATACTGGTGAGCAATCTAGTTTTTGTCTCCTTGATATGGTCTATATTATTTTTGTCTCTTCTACTTCCGGACATCTTATAGCTAACAAGGTTCTATAATATAGGTACTTGCCCCCAGAATGCTTTGAGCTTAACAAAACTCCTATGATCTCATCAAAGGTCAGTGATTGGTCAATGATGTCATAATCTGATTATCTTATAGAAGTTTTGTGGTACTAAATTGTGTTGAAACTCAGGTTGATGTATGGTCAGTTGGTGTTCTGTTTTACCAAATGCTGTTTGGAAAGCGACCTTTTGGACATGACCAAAGCCAAGAACGGATACTAAGAGAAGACACAATCATTAAAGCCAAAAAGGTTGAGTTCCCAGTAACAAGACCTGCCATCTCAAATGAAGCGAAGGTAAATTAACTGTACCGGTCTTAAACATGGTTTAAGTAAAGTAGTACCAAATAGTCATGAAACTGTCTCTCCATGTTCTCACTTTTGCATTTTCTGCAGGATTTGATTCGACGGTGTCTAACATATAACCAAGAAGATAGGCCGGATGTTCTAACAATGGCACAGGATCCATATCTTGCCTACTCTAAGAAGTGAGATTGTGTAGTCTTCAAAAACAAACCAGAGATGCTAAAAGACCAGATCCTAGAATATTTTTTGGTATAGCTTATAAAGTTTCTGTTTTGTTTGTCTAAATATTTTATCTCCCGGCCCCTTGAACCATATTAATTTCGGGTGAAGTTAATGTGTCTTGTCTTCCTTTTATTATGTAACATGTTATGTATATTCTTCATGTTTTATAATAGAAGAAAGCTGAAAGTTGGAAACAGGCCCCAAATCGTTCTTGCTTCTCAGGTTTAAGACAATATGAAATGTGATCAATTGAAGAAATAAGAAATATAACAAATCCGGCTGGAGAATACTGGACTGGAACTGAACTAAACCGAAGAGTAAACCAAGACAAAACCGAAGATTGAAAATCATTGGCTTGCTAGTAAACTACTACGAGACAAAAGTCTACTTATCCCCCCACTCATACCACTAAAAAACTCACACTTGCTGGCTTCTTCTTCCATGGCTTTATCTTTTGTTTCTTCAACTAGATTCTCCAAGATGCAATATGGCATATGGCACAGTGGATCCTTCACGCAACGAGTCAGTGTGAGATGCTGTGAAATCGCAAACGAGGCTCCACGACCAAAATCGAAGCTCCAAGTAGGATCACCGATCATCATCGTCGAAGCTCCCAAAGTTATAAAAACGGCCGCTTCAATGCCTTGCCTTAGGGCCAACTCTGGCTTGGTCAAGCCTGGCGATGTTGGAAGGTCTTCTTCTTCTTCTTCTATTTTATACAGATTTTAAGACAAAACTCAGACTAATCATCTAAACAGTGTTTTCTTGCCAATTAAATTAGCTTAATTTTACTTCTCTTCTTTCTTATCCTATTGTTTTTGCAGAATCGTGTCGAGAAAACCAAAGGACTTGTGGGCAGTTAGACTCTCCATTGGAACATATCTTTTAGATGGTAAATATTTCAAAGCTTTAGAGCTTGACGAAGGAGATAGTGATTGAGAATTTGAGATCATGTCTCTAAAATTGTATAAGCAACAGAAAAATACGAATTATTATTTTAACATTTTGCCATTTTAAGTTTTGGCGCAACAATCTTATTAATGAACCGAAATTACCGAATCGAAAACCGTTAATTTGGTTTAGTGATCAACCCGAATCCAAACGGGTACAACGGGTCGTAATGCGGGTCACCAACGTTCATCGGCAACTGATCCACTGTCTTAAACCACGTCCGAGCCAATTTCCCGGTGAATCCATAATCTCCGAACAAAACATCAGCCACTCCTTGACCTTCCGTTCCCGGAAGCCACGCCGCCACTAGAGCATCGATGTTCGAAATCTGCATCACCACCGGACGTCCCGATACAACCACCACCACACATTTCACCGATGCGCACACGTTCCCGATCGTGCTCGGACCTGGTTCCGATATGGTTAAGTTCGTACTGTCTCCGAATCCCTCCGCGTACGGTTTCTCTCCGACGGCCACGATTGCGTAATCGAAGTCACCGGCCTTGACGAAATTGGTGTCGGGGTTTTGATTGTAGATAACTTGCGTCTTCGGATCCACCGTCTTCTTCACTGCGGCGAGGATCGTTGTTCCTGCAACATTCAATTTCAGACTGGTAAATATATGTTCTTCATTAGTGTTGCATATTGAAATCACAACACACAAAAAGTGGTATGAAAATGAATCTTAGAGTATGTCACTTGTTCTGAGAAACCCTAATGTTCTTCTATATGATGATGATTCATTGGAATAGAGTGAGGAAAGGTGTGTGTACCAATGGTGAGATTGTTGCCATTAAGGCCTTGCCATGTGATTGTCCAGCCACCACATTGGTATCCCAAGTTATCAGCATGTGTTCCTGCGACAAGGATCTTATTGGCTTTCTTTGGCAGAGGAAGCAACGGCTTATCTGCGTTTTCACCATTCTTCAACAACACGAGAGATTTCCTCACTGCTTCCCTTGCCAGTTCCCTGTGTTCCTGTTGAGTTTGTTCAATGTTAAGTTGGGATCTATCTTAAAACTGTTTTTTTATCTTACAGACCTTACTACCGAGCTTCTTGGCCAAGCTATGATCAGCAATGGGATTCTCAAAGAGCCCCATTGTGAATTTGACTCTTAAGATTCTCTTTACAGCATCGTCGATTCTGCTCATCGGGATGAATTTTCGCTTCACCTGACTGGTTAGCTCGTCGATTAATTTGGTCAAGTTTGATGAGCCCATGAACTGCATTGGAAAATTTGAATCACTTTCTATATCTTTGAAATTAAGAACCATTTTTGAGACTGACCATATCGAGTCCCGCAGTGGTAGCAGCATACACAGAGTGTGAATAATTAGCACCAAGAGGTGTGTTGATCTGATCAACACCTAAATAGTCGGAGATGACAATGCCCTGCAGAGAGATTTAAAATCTTTCTCATGTCAATACTGAAATGGCTGCTTCTAGATGCTTTGCTTAAGCTGGAATTTTCTATGATTATAGTTACCCTGAACTTGAGTTTGTTCTTGAGGAAACCCGTGATAAGTTTCTTATTAGCATGCATTTTCAACCCGTTTATGGACGAGTAGGATACCATAACTGTTGCAACGCCCTTGTTTACCGCATCGTGATAAGCTGGCATGTGAATCCCCAGCAATCCATTTGAATTAATAACCGTGTTGTTCGCGTTCATCCCTCTCAATGTACCTCCATCTCCAACGAAGTGTTTAGCACAGGCTGCGACTTTGGTCCTGTAAGTTTACCCAGTCATCTGTCTAACTCCATGAATCTTTGCTTCTCTAGAGATTCAGTAAAGTGTACTTACTTCCCAGCGACGAAAGGAACACCCTTTTGACCGGTGGGAAGGTCACCTTGCAAACCAGGTATGATCTCAGTCATCTGTTGAACTATTTTGTGATCCTCACTATAGCTCTCATAGCATCTTCCCCATCTAGGGTCCCTACACACCTGTTCAAAGTGATTAATTACAAAAACTGATGTTTCCGCTTATGTTCAGATTAGATTTTACTTACTGCAATGCATGGAGCAAAGACATATTGGATTCCTGTTGCTCTAACTTCAAGCGCAGTTGCTTCACCAATTCTCTTCACAAGACCAGGATCCCTAACAGATGAATACAACAGTAAAGAAACAATGTTTTGGGTCTATCCATTCATTTGAAATGGGATATTTTGTAAGAACTTGCCTGGTGACTCCGAGGCCTACGTTATGCGGGAAAATGGTGGCGTTGTACACGGTGTTGTGACCATGAACAGCATCGATCCCGTAAATTATGGGAATACCTAAGCGGGTTGAAAGAGCTTTCTTTTGGACCTCATTCACCATGTTCACCCAAGCTTCAGGACCGATATATGGCTTCGGCACACTCCCTCCTCCGCTAAACACACTCCCTACAAACAGACTTCTGAAACTGTTGAGTGTTCATATAGATTTTAACAACGTTGTGAAGGTCCAGTATCATACCGACGAAGTACTTTTGCATGACTTCGGTTGTGGCATTGACACGTTCCACCTGAACCATCTGTCCGATTTTCTCTTCAAGGGTCATATGGCTCATCAGGTTCTTGATCCTGACTCCCAGTGGCTCTTTTGGGTCCTTATACTTGGCGTTTGCGAGTGGTACTTTATTAGCTGCCACGGTACAGCAGAGCAGCAGAAGGCCTAACGTTTGTAGCAAGTAACTTGAACTCCCCATCTTTGTCTTCTCTTTCACTCTCAATAAAATAGTCGAGAGCTGATTATTGATTAACCAGTTGAGAAGGGGAAGACGATCAAGCTATATGTTGACGACAACAACGATGAGTATTACAATATTTCGAACGAGATAAGGAACATCATGAGGTTGAGATTTTGTCTATATGCCTTGTACTTGGGTTGTTTTGCTTGTGAGATGATGTACAGAGACGTGTGAAACCATTTCCGTGACTAGAGAACATCAACAAAATGGATTCTTTCCCTTTTGTCAAATAAAATAAAATCTTTGTAAAAGTAAACCAATTTTAACTTTGGCAAAATAACATTCTAAAAATATTAGCTTGTAGGAACTACTTTTTGTTCTAATAGCTAATGAAAATCATCATTTTTTTCCTAATTTCCATAGACATAGCAAATCATTTGTTTCTTTTCTTTGTGCGATTTCTTTCTTTTTCTTCTTTATTTGTTTCATTTGAAGTATGTTTTTATTTGCTTGTCGCTTTGTTGAAATAGGTTGGACTTTACTTCCACTTCAAAACTTTTCATCTTTTTTAGATGAATATTTTTCTTGCAAGTTTATGTTGAATTTTGATTTTGGACTCTAAAATTAGCATGTTATTGTTTTCTTTCTTTTTCTGAAATTTGAAAAGGTCCCTTTGCAAATGCACACCTGCATATGTCTGGATACGCCCTGCATGTGGCACAAGTCTCATCTCGGTTTATGAGAGGCCCAAATGTTAGATATCTCATAAAATGGAACAAAATACAGAATCATACGGGCAAATAACAAAAGCTGATTCATATCATCACTGTTTATAACATACTAGTTTTGTAGACAGACAATCTCAAAGCCTCAACCTTAACTTGAGAGCTAGAACCCACAAAATTGTGCATCGAAGTTATTTCGTTTTGTCCCTTAATATTGTCCTCTCCTTGCCGAATAACTAAAAGGGAGTCTACATTTTGTATGGTTTTGTGGTCAACCCGAAACCGAATGGGTACAATGGGTCGTAATGCCGATCTCCAACATTCATCGGTAGCTGCTTCACCGACTTAAACCACGTCCGGGCCAACTTTCCTGTGAACCCGTAATCACCAAACAGAGCATCAGCCACTCCTTGACCTTCTGTTCCCGGAAGCCAAGCCGCCACGAGAGCGTCAATGGTCGAAACATAAGGCTGAATCACCACGGGACGGCCAGAGACCACAACCACCACACATTTCACTGATCCGCACACGTTTCCTATTATGCTCGGACCAGGATCACTTATGGTCAGGTTCGTGGTGTCCCCAAACATTTCAGCATAAGGTGGCTCCCCGACTACCACAATGGCATAGTCAAATTTACCCGACTTCACAAAGTTCGCATCGGGGTTTTGGCTGTAGACGACTTGTGTGGTAGGAGCCACTGTATTCTTCACAGCCGCTAGGATTGTTGTACCTGTGTGTAATTAAACAAAAGTCAAGATTAAACATCCGAATTTTGTAAGGCAATGTTCTGTATTAGCTCGCACACTATGGATGGCCAAAACCTAGCGATTGCTGTGGTTGCAACCAAGACAAAGAGGTTAAAGAGAACTTTATGAGTAAACATACCAACGGTATGGTCGTTGCCATTAAGGCCTTGCCAGGTGATGGTCCAGCCACCACATTGATATCCCAAGTTATCAGCATGTGCTCCCGCGACAAGGATCTTCCCTGATTTCTTAGGCAGAGGAAGCAGAGGTTTAGCACCTGTCTTACCATTCTTGAGCAGCACCAGAGACTTCCTCACGGCTTCACGAGCTAGTTCCCTATGTTCCTGTTAAAGTGTTCTATTCAGTTTCATTCTGATGATTTGCTAACGATTGGTATGATGGCTAAACAAAAGATAAACATAGCAGACCTTGCTACCAAGCTGGTTGGCAAAGCTGAGATCAGCCAGTGGTTCCTCAAAGAGTCCCATTGTGAATTTGACCCTTAAGATTCTCTTCAGGGCGTCATCGATCCTGCTAATCGGAATAAGCTTTTTCTGTATCTGACTGCTGATTTCGTCTATGAACTCAGTGTAGTTGTACGGAACCATAATCTGCAATTAAACAGAAGCACAAGCACAACAATCAAGCAACCATGGAGCGCATACCATAGATGTGTAAGATAGAATCACTATTGAGACTAACCATGTCAATTCCAGCACTGATTCCCGCGTAAACAGAGTATGAATAGTTAAGATGAGGAGGAGTCGTGATCCTATCAATCCCCTGCCAATCAGAGATGACAAAACCCTGCAGAAAAAAACAGAAAGAAGGGCCTTAAGAACCATAGCACAGAAGATTATGTGAATCCACATGTATCATTTCTTACCCTGAACTTCAACTTGTTCTTGAGGAAACCCGTGACAAGTTCCTTGTTAGCATGCATTCTCAAACCGTTCCAGGCAGAGTAAGACACCATTATTGTTGCAACACCCTTGTTTACAGCATTGTAATATCCAGGCATGTGAATTCCGAACAGGCCCTTCGAGTCAATCACTGTGTTGTTCTCATCAATTCCTCTCACTGTACCTCCATCTCCAACAAAATGCTTTGCACAAGCTGCAACTTTTGTCCTGTAATAGTCACAAACTCATTTCGGTAAGTAAATGGGATTTGTGTTCGTATCATTCACTAATGCATTAATTAAGTTATGACTGAAATGAATCTAGTCAAACAATATACTTATAGTTTCAACGAGAAATAAGCTCATTTTATCTCCCTCACATGTGAAAGATAGTAATAAGTTCACACTGGTCCCTACAGTGGCAGAAAATTCAAACCACGACTCTTTAAGAACCTGTCTGAACCTACAATAGATAGATAGACTTAAAACGTATCACATGGGTTGGCCAGTCATTCATTGCCAGACAGGCTTTGCACTTGGAAAATTGACCACCACTTTCTCAATGAAAGCACGCGTGAGCATGACCTGATGATTTTCCCCACTCTGATCATTGACTCAACATACAGAATCAATTCAAATCATACCCAAATGTAATCGAAAAAGAAAGCAAGTTAACATGAGTTCTTGCCTTAATTGTATCTTCATAAAAGTAGTTTTAAAATTCTCCTAGTGACTATCTATAAACATATCACAGAAGGAAGATTAATTACAGGCAAAATTACTTACTTTCCACCAACAAAGGGAACACCCTTTCGCTTGGTAGGAAGGTCGCCTTGCAAACCGGGTATAATCTCAGTCATCTGTTGGACAATTCTATAATCCTCGCTGTAGCTCTCGTAGCATCTTCCCCATCTTGGATCCCTACAAACCTGTCAAAGCATATCCACATTGCAGAAATATTAAGCATACACGTTTCTTAATCAGTTTTCTGCAACAACTTCAAACTAGATAGCTTCATTATACTTACTGCAATACACGGGGCAAAGGCATATGGGATTCCAGTCGCTCTGACTTCAAGCGCGGTTGCTGCCCCAATCCTCTTAACAAGGTTAGGATCCCTAAGAGATTAGTCAAAAACACAAACATAAAGTTGTTCAGTATCATAGCTATATAAAACAGACCAATTCCAACAAGAACAAAGTCGTTTCAAGTTTGTGATAACCAGAGTTAAGGCTTTCTATGACAACTACTTGCCTGGTGACTCCAAGGCCTACATTGTGCGGGAAAATGGTGGCGCCATACACATTGTTGTGACCGTGAACAGCATCAATCCCGTAGATCATAGGGATCCCAAGGCGGGTCGAAAGAGACGCCTTTTGAATCTCATTGACCATGTTCACCCAAGTTTCAGGAGTAGCTTTTTCCGAGGGCACACTTCCTCCACCACTCAAAACACTCCCTACACACCAAAACCCAACAAAGTCCACTCATTTAAACAATATATCGAACACTTAACAGACAATAATTCCTCCAAGCTCATTTTCTTCTTACCAATGAAGTATTTCTTCATGACTTCAGGTGTAGCGACGCTGCGTTCGATCTGAACCATCTGACCAATCTTCTCTTGTAGAGTCATACGGTTCATCAAATCTCTGATTCTTGCACCCAAAGGCTGCTTTGGGTCCTTGTACTTCAAAGTACCCTCAGCAGCAGCCACGATACAGCAAAGCAGCATGAGACATAGCACCTTACTCAAAGTCCCCATTTTTGCTTCTTCCACAGTTTCACTACAAGTGCAGATAATCAGATCTAAGCTATTGTTAGTCAGAGGAACTGTTCCATTGTAAATCAAATCATATAGTGGAAGAAACAACTCGAGAAAAGAAGAATCTAAAACTGAAACACTTCCAAATCTGAAAACTTTCAGTACAAGAAGCTACATTTACATGAAAGAGCTGAAAAAATCAAATCTTTTTTTTTTGGTAGAGACTGACTGGTTTTGAAAAGTCAGATCTTTATTAGCAAACTGGTGAAGAAAGGAAAGACAGACGCAGATTAGTTGTTCAAATGGGAAAACAAGAAACATACACTAAAGCAACAGACGAAGAGATTTTTGAAAACAATATAGGAATAAAAGTTACAAGGATTTGGAGAAGACGAAGAAGCAAAGGATGAAGAAGCTTACAGTCTTGGAAATGGTATCTTCTTGAAACTGTAGAATGATGATCTCTTCCCTCTAGTAGACGATAGAGTGGTGATGACAAAGACAGAGAGAGATCTTGAGAAGTGTGCTGCTGCTGCTGCTTCTTCGTGCTACTCTCTCTTCTTTTTAATAACACTGAAAAGTTGCTCTTCTTTTTCACTCTTTTTCTCATTATTTTTTTCAAGATTTCTTTTGGTCAAAATTTTCCAACGATTTTTTAAAAAAATTTGGAACAAAAAATTATATATTTTGCTATGATAATAGGTTTGACAAAAAAAAAATTAAAAAAGTTTTTGTCTTTTTCATTTTAACAGAAAAATAAACTAACTTGTAATATGGGAAAAATATTAGCTAAACCCTTTTTAAAAATTTTTTAAAAAATTGCTACTACCAAATATTATGGCTTTCAAAAAAAAAAATTCGTTACTTATCATATTCTGTCGGTTGTTATTGTTGGCTCCAACAAAATGAAAATCCCTTTAGCAAAATCAGTATTGTCTACATTAATTTTGTTTAAAATAAGAGAAAGCGTGAAATAACATATCTAGATAGATAGAATTATCCACTATCACAAGTCACACGAGTCGTAAATATCGGCACGAATAGTGTGGGCGTACGTACACTCAAGTCAAAGGTACATATCACTCAATTACGTCTTGACTACCACATGATGCCGATTATGTCATGACTTAATATCAACGTTTTTTTCAAAAACAAATTGACACAAGGATAATAGTAATATCTCTTGTCTACAAGTTTTAAGCAATGAAAGCAAAAAGCTTTACGAAATTGTAGTTAAGTTAATTAAACTATTCAAGATCTTAGATCACAAGACGACTAATTATTGAAACTTGAGAAGCAAACCTCTAAACAAATATTTTGGTTATCCGAAATAGTTTTACAATATCTTGCTCTATTTTAAGAGCGTTTATGTAATCATTCTTCACTGCAAAACTGTACGAATAATTATACTATTAAGAATCAAACTATACTATATATATTTGGAAAAGTCGTTTCAGTCGTCTAAGTTCTATCACATAACAAAACTTTTGTTACTAGAATTTCAAATCGACCAAGTTGTATATATACTAATATCATCACAAATACATACATAATAATATAAATGAACAATTTGTGGCCCGTTCGAGTGGATCATATCGGAGACCGTGATGCTTGCAAGGTCCCAGGAGGTTACGCACGTTACACTCCAAACGGTCTCATATTGCTTTTCAGATCTCTGTAACGGATACAATTTCTCGCTTTTTTTTTTCCTCTCTCTCTCTCTTTCTTTACTCTTAAACATAGAGAATAACATAGAGATGCTTTATTTGACTAGTACATCTCATTTCTTATAAACTTTGAATTTTATGGGTTTTGAATGTGATTTGTTTTCTTATAGATTATTGATCTTTCTTAGGATGATTTTTGGAAGTTTGTAGTAAGTAGTTTTCATTTTGTAGCCAGTGCATGTGCATGGTTTTATTAATCAATTAGTCTTGCAGATATTTTTTTCCTTTGTTTTATTTATTTATTTATTGATTATTTAATTTGCCTTGTTGATCATTGGGTTTCAAGAGAGTTTTGTTTTCCAATGAAAGATTAGTGGTGTTTTCAGTATAGAGAAGTTAGAGCTGAATTAGAAGACAAAACTCTCTATAGTTTATTCATAAATTGATCTCTGCATTAGAAGTAAATACCAAAGTCTCTCTCTCATATATCAGATGTAGTTGTTTGGATTGCATACCCTAGAGAATGAGAATTCGAACCAAAAACTACCCCTACAAATCATAAACCGAAAGAAAAGAATATTGATTTTGACTAGATGTCAACTTTCTTGAGAGAGATTTTTAAGAGCAAAAAAATGTTTTTGAATTGTGTCATACAATTCCTAATGGGCCTAACCTAAACTCTGATGGGCTGTTGGTGTTAAGGTTAATGTGTACCTGAGATACTTTAAACTGTAGACTTGTTGAGTGCAAACAGTTGTTATACATTTTGTCTATGATAACACCTAATGGGCCTGACCTAAACTCTGATGGGCTGATAAGGTTAATGTCGCAGCTGATTATATTTGAACTTTTTTCATTTAAATATTTGTACTTGCTAGTAAATACCTTTGCTTCAGCATGCAAACAAGCTACAAGAGCCAAATGCTACCAATTGTGATCTTAAAACGTAATCGGTAACACAAATGAATAATTTGACAACATCGGCGGAAAAAGATAAACTATGGTCTCAATACGACTGATGATTGTTACAAAAATGACTAATTTATTTTGTTCGGATATATCCAGATTTTTAATAACTGCAAAAACAAGATTGGCCGGTATGAATCTTAAACTACACTATCGCTGACCACATTGTCAATCGATCAAAGCTGTCATATAAATGCATAGACAAAACATTGATGATTAATCCCTTTTTGTCAACGAATCTTGTAGGTATTTATTTATTTTGTCACCAAAACATCAAATCACACTAGATACAAGTTGGTCCAGATCGTATAAGTTTGTTTCACAGTGGTCAATGATAACAACTAATAATTCATATTTTTGTTTGGTAATCGTTGGCGATCAGCCGATTACGACTATCGAGACTGATTGTTATTTCAATATATTAGATCCTAAAATTTATAACGATCAAAATACATAGTCACTAATTTTTTTTTTGTTAACAAACAAAATTTTTAGTCATTCTCGTGACTCCCTAACGACTACGAAACGAATAGAAAAAAGTGTTGTTGGTTGATGTTGTTGTGGAATAATATTTTGTAAAGAAACGTTACAAGTATTTAAATCTAGCTCAGTCTTTTTACTACTTTTCCCACATTCACTTCAACAATTGCTTATTTTATTTGCTTTCGTTGGAGGACATTTATCATTTTGGACCATACACCTAGTTGAGTGCTGACCATGTCTACTTCGACTGCTACGATTAGTCGGTCCGGAATAACATCAAACTAAATTGTAATATGTTCATTTTTTTTTTAAACTGTAAGATGCTTTCGGAGACTTCGAATCTTGCATGCTGATTTGAGATAGCCTTGAGGGGACTGGTTTCACCTATGGAGAAGAGAACCTGCAAAATAAGTTGACGAGATGTAGAAAGAAAAAGAAAAGTGGACGACATGTAGTTGGTTGTCTACTTTGGTTGTATCTCTAGCTCACCTGAGGTGTGGCTAAGCTCATTAGTATCTATGTAACGTGTTCCATTAGTCTCTCTTTTTAAGAATTCGGTATGTTTTTGGGTTTTCGTTGTACAATATAAAACTTTTTTTATTTGGTATAAAGTTTAACATTAAACCAAAAAAAAAAAATGTAGTTGGTTGTCTTCGGCCAAAATTTTGTGGTTTATATTAATATCTATGCCCAGATAATCATAATATTAAGTATCTATACATCGAAATTCAGTAATCAATTCTCTCTTTTCCTTATCATAAATTTTTGACGAAAAAGTCTCTATAAAACTGAAATAACTATAATAGTTTATAGTATAGGTGAAGCATGTTAAAGATATCCGGGAAGATATCTCCCGCACACATTAAATACATAAAGATATTGTAAATTATTACTGATATATATAGAGTTGTGGGTATATCGAATATATACGCTGGTTTAAATAGAAACTATGTGGTCTCCTTGACTATAAGCAACGTTCGAATAACAAATAGTATCGCGATAATCTCGTATCTGCTAAACGCGATGATATTTCCGTTAACTTTTTAAAGAAAGTCCACAATCAATAGACTACGAGTTTAAATGGTAACAATGTTAGTCGATATAACTACTAGCAGATAATTAAAATAATAACAACGATGCCACATGTTGTCCATTTGTTTTATAACAAAAATCAAAACTAGGAACACGTTCTTGATACATGTTGTTCATTTGTGTTTTACAACAAGAATCAAAACTAGAAACACGTTCTGATAACATTAGTATCGCGATAACCTTTTTTCTTCTTCATCTTCAAACTCAGATATTTTCCACTGGGTAATCCAGTAACGATCTTGAACTCCATCTCTCATATTCATATAGGCATGAAAGAAGAAGACTATTGGTTAATTGGAGAAAAGAAAATAAAAGAAAAAAAAACTCCCAAAACAATATCTCAACAAAATCTATTCCTACAACATGCCCTACGTACATTCTATAATTGACAAAACCAATAACGTAGGGGTATATGAGTAAAAAAAATGTTAACAGTACTAAGGCAACAGTTCAAATGGAAGAGACTTAATTATCCACTCTTCTGAGCATATAAAGTGATATTATCCAATCTTTATTTGTATATTATTTGAATGCTATTGTTGTAAACTGAATTATAGAGTAACAAAGTGTAAAATACTCTATTTATTTCAAGTGTGGTTTTAAAACTTTCCAGTTTCCATACAATTTAACAAAACATATTAAAACACCCATTATACATCTAAAAGACAAATGAATTTTGGTATCATGGTTTGTCATTAAATTAGAATTGAGGTATAAGTAAGTATTTTATGCTATAATTTATATTTAAATCTAAAATTTTAAACTATAAAACAATTGTAAAACGATACTATTTTAATTTATTTGAAAAATGGAGAGACTGTTAAACTTACGTAAAGTTAGACAACGAGGCAAGATTTGTCGGATCATAATCACGGGACTGTAGCCTTTTTCTTTCTCACGATATTTTATTTAAAATTCAAGTTTCATATATGCGATGCTAAAAAGTGTGCTAGTTTTGAAGACTATAATATATACATGGTCTACTTGAACTCTAGGAAAGTTACACAATTAGGTGTAACAGGTAATTTTCATCGAAAGAATGTGCTGAATATACCAATGAACACAATTATTGAAATAAGTAAAAAACAATATTTCCCACCTATTAATTTGTTGCAAGAAGTGGGATACTGAAAAAAAAAAAGAGTTGAAGTGGATTTCTCTTTTTCACTAATTTTCCTTTTGACGGGCCATTTGACTAAAAAATAGTTATGTAATGATATTTACTTTTCCAATTTCTTTTTAATATGTCTTCTCACATTAATATTATTTCTTAGTCTGTTTCCATTTTATCAGGTCCCTGGACTAGTCCACTCCACTCTATGAAATTTTGAAACTTTATATGGTATTTTTAATATACGTTTTGGTAGTTTGTTTATTATATTCAGTGTTGTCAATATCTCTTACCTCCTCGGATTCAATTTTCCAGAAGATTCAAATATGTACAACACGTATCCAATTTGTGGACGACTAGAAGAAATACAAGTAAACGGTTTGATTTGTCCAAACGTTCTTAAATCAAAAGCAAACAAAATATGGTGAACCCTTATTTTTACTTTTCATTAACTTACCTTTGTTAGCATTATATCTTTCATTATTAATCTTACCTAATCCATTACGTTCACCAGATACCAACCGTACAAATATGTATAAAATAATATTGAATACGACTAATCTTATCTGTGTATTCTCGTACACAGGAAATATAAAGACTTCGTGTCTGTTACATATATCGCAAAAAACCAAAGCCTCCATTTAGAGAGTCGATGTCGTGGAACTAAGTTCTGGTTTGGTTTTATGCTATGGGTGAGAAAGCGATTGACGAAGACAAAGTAGAAGCGATGAAGAGCAGCAAGACCTCTCTTGTTTTCGCCATTAACGGACAAAGATTCGAGCTCGAGCTCTCTTCTATTGATCCTTCCACCACACTCGTCGATTTCTTGCGCAACAAGACTCCTTTCAAGAGCGTCAAGCTTGGTTGTGGCGAAGGTATGCATAACAATAATCAAAGTTGATCGCTCTCTATCTTCATGTTCTTGAAGTTTTTTTCCTCTCTAAGAAAAAGCCCTAGTTTAGTGTATATATGAACTAGAGTTTTAGATTCAAAAGAGTTTTGATTAAATATACACTCTATGTATGAACCCTTTAGCTCTTATGTTCTTACCTCGGTTTCTATGTTTTGAGAGACTGATTCATTTTCGAAGACTGATCCGATTTTTTTTTTTTTTGGGGGTCAAAGACTGATCCGATTTCGACTCCGATTTTAAACGCTAATTTCTGCGACGATGATTCATTGATTTATTGTGCCATCACCATGTTATAGTCCAGATTCAAATCTGATAGTGCGTGATTTGTAAACAACAACAAAAACAAATTGTTTTCAGCTTTTCCATAAAATATTGTAATTTGTAATCGTAATTGCTACTTTTTAAGTTGTGTTAACTTTAAATAAAATACTAAAGAGGGGTTATTGGATCAATAATTCCAAGAAAACTCCACATGCTTTTATAATATCGAAGGGTTTAATTTTGATATTATTTTATACTAAGATTCCCTGAAAAAAGTATTGAAGTTTTAATATAAGTGAATAACACTACCCTTTAAACTCTCTTAGCAAATAACTGAAAATTGAATAATAGTAATAATGTGAAGTGTGTTTAGAATTATGGTCTATTAGTAGTCTATTCAATTCATGAGTGAATAAACACCCCTAAAGCTTGGGTCCTAAGTTATATTGTATCTTCTTTGTGTGTGCAGGTGGTTGTGGCGCTTGTGTTGTTCTTCTTTCAAAGTATGATCCATTGCTCGAAAAAGTCGATGAATTCACAATTAGCTCGTGTCTCACGCTTCTCTGTAGCATTGATGGCTGTTCCATCACTACCTCAGACGGGCTCGGCAACAGCAGAGTCGGTTTCCATGCCGTCCACGAGCGTATCGCCGGTTTTCATGCCACACAATGCGGTTTCTGTACTCCTGGAATGAGCGTTTCGATGTTTTCTGCTCTCTTGAACGCTGATAAGTCTCATCCACCTCCTCGCAGCGGTTTCTCAAATCTCACGGCTGTAGAAGCTGAGAAGGCTGTGTCAGGGAATCTTTGCCGGTGTACTGGATATAGACCGCTTGTGGATGCTTGTAAGAGTTTTGCAGCGGATGTGGATATCGAAGATCTCGGATTCAATGCCTTTTGCAAGAAGGGAGAAAACAGAGATGAGGTTTTAAGAAGGTTGCCATGTTATGATCATACATCATCTCATGTCTGTACATTTCCGGAGTTCTTGAAGAAGGAAATCAAGAACGATATGAGTCTTCATTCAAGAAAGTATCGATGGTCAAGCCCGGTTAGTGTCTCAGAGCTTCAAGGGTTATTAGAAGTCGAGAATGGTTTGTCGGTTAAGTTAGTTGCGGGTAACACGAGCACCGGGTATTACAAAGAAGAAAAAGAGAGGAAGTACGAAAGATTTATCGATATCAGGAAGATTCCGGAGTTTACTATGGTGAGAAGTGATGAGAAAGGAGTTGAATTAGGAGCTTGTGTCACTATATCGAAAGCTATTGAGGTTCTAAGAGAGGAAAAAAATGTTTCTGTGTTGGCGAAAATCGCTACTCATATGGAGAAAATTGCAAACAGATTCGTGAGGAACACGGGAACGATAGGTGGAAACATTATGATGGCTCAGAGAAAACAGTTTCCTTCGGATCTTGCAACCATACTTGTTGCTGCTCAAGCAACGGTGAAGATCATGACTAGCAGCTCGAGTCAAGAACAGTTCACATTGGAGGAGTTTCTACAACAACCTCCTCTTGATGCAAAATCTCTTCTTTTGAGCCTCGAGATTCCATCTTGGCACTCCGCGAAGAAGAACGGTTCTTCAGAAGATAGTATTTTGCTATTTGAAACTTACAGAGCAGCGCCTCGTCCTCTAGGAAACGCATTGGCATTTCTGAATGCGGCTTTCTCAGCTGAAGTTACTGAAGCACTTGATGGCATTGTTGTAAATGATTGCCAATTAGTTTTTGGAGCTTATGGGACCAAACATGCACACAGGGCAAAGAAAGTAGAAGAGTTTCTTACAGGAAAAGTGATATCTGATGAAGTTTTGATGGAAGCTATTAGCTTACTTAAAGATGAGATAGTACCTGATAAGGGTACTTCGAATCCCGGGTATAGATCAAGCTTGGCTGTTACTTTTCTCTTCGAGTTCTTCGGATCTTTAACTAAAAAAAACGCTAAAACGACAAACGGTTGGCTCAATGGAGGATGCAAAGAGATTGGTTTTGATCAGAATGTTGAATCTTTGAAACCTGAAGCTATGCTGTCATCTGCACAACAAATAGTTGAAAATCAAGAGCATAGTCCGGTCGGGAAAGGCATTACAAAGGCTGGAGCTTGTCTCCAAGCATCTGGTGAGTGCTCTTTGATCATTTTCCAGGTGAAAATGTGAAACATTGCTTCTTTGTTAATGTTGTAATATATTTTCAGGTGAGGCTGTTTATGTAGACGACATTCCTGCTCCGGAAAATTGTCTATACGGCGCATTTATTTACAGTACAATGCCGCTAGCGCGAATTAAGGGTATAAGGTTCAAGCAAAACAGAGTTCCAGAAGGAGTTCTTGGCATTATTACTTACAAAGATATTCCCAAAGGCGGGCAAAATATCGGTACCAACGGTTTCTTTACCTCGGATCTTTTGTTCGCAGAAGAAGTCACTCATTGTGCGGGTCAGATAATCGCCTTTTTGGTAAGTTTGGTGAAGAATTCTCATTTTCTCTGAATCTTTTATTTAGAATAAAACTTAGATTCAATATGTTTTATCTACAGGTTGCAGATAGTCAAAAGCATGCAGATATTGCAGCAAATCTTGTTGTGATAGATTACGACACCAAAGATTTAAAACCACCTATACTGTCCTTAGAAGAAGCTGTCGAAAACTTTAGCCTTTTCGAGGTCCCTCCACCTCTGCGTGGTTACCCGGTTGGTGATATCACCAAGGGAATGGATGAAGCTGAACATAAGATTCTTGGATCAAAGGTGGTTCTTTTCCAAGACATATACACCTCTAAAGCCGTGCTCTTTTCTAACCATCATATAAAATCTTTGTGATTGTGTAGATAAGTTTCGGGTCACAGTACTTCTTCTATATGGAGACACAAACAGCTCTTGCAGTGCCGGATGAAGACAACTGTATGGTGGTTTATAGCTCGACTCAAACCCCTGAGTTTGTACATCAAACCATCGCTGGATGTCTTGGAGTTCCTGAGAACAATGTGCGTGTCATCACTAGAAGAGTTGGAGGCGGATTCGGTGGGAAAGCCGTGAAATCAATGCCTGTGAGTTCGCGTTTCGAAAGTACTATCAAGTGAGAGTTTTGATGTTTTGGCTTTAACATTTCTCTTTCTATCAACAAATTGTTTTCTAGGTTGCTGCAGCTTGTGCACTTGCAGCATCCAAAATGCAGCGTCCTGTGAGGACATATGTGAACCGAAAAACGGATATGATAACTACCGGAGGAAGACATCCGATGAAAGTCACATATAGTGTTGGATTCAAATCCAATGGAAAGATTACTGCTTTAGATGTAGAGGTGTTACTTGATGCAGGGTTAACCGAAGATATAAGCCCGCTTATGCCGAAGGGAATACAAGGAGCACTAATGAAGTATGATTGGGGTGCTCTGTCTTTCAATGTGAAAGTATGCAAAACAAACACTGTGAGCAGAACCGCGCTGAGAGCTCCTGGGGATGTACAAGGATCATATATAGGAGAAGCCATCATTGAAAAAGTAGCTTCATATCTTTCAGTTGATGTTGATGAGATCAGGAAGGTTAATCTTCATACATATGAGAGCTTAAGGTTGTTTCACAGTGCCAAAGCTGGTGAATTTTCTGAGTATACGTTACCATTGCTTTGGGACAGAATCGATGAGTTCTCGGGATTTAACAAGCGGAGGAAGGTGGTTGAGGAGTTTAATGCATCAAACAAGTGGAGAAAGAGAGGGATTTCACGTGTGCCTGCGGTTTATGCAGTGAACATGCGATCAACACCGGGAAGAGTAAGCGTTTTGGGAGATGGGTCAATAGTTGTGGAGGTTCAAGGGATTGAGATAGGACAAGGGCTTTGGACAAAGGTGAAACAGATGGCTGCATATTCCCTTGGTTTGATCCAGTGCGGTACTACAAGTGATGAACTGCTTAAAAAAATCAGGGTCATTCAATCCGACACACTAAGTATGGTGCAAGGCTCAATGACTGCTGGTAGTACAACCTCTGAAGCGAGTAGTGAAGCGGTAAGGATTTGCTGTGATGGCTTAGTTGAAAGGCTTTTACCAGTCAAGACCGCTTTGGTGGAGCAAACAGGAGGACCTGTGACTTGGGATAGTCTCATCAGTCAGGTTCATACTCTTGAAACATTCATGCTTTTGATGTTCTCTGGTAACTTTGAATGAATTTACAGTGCTTTACTCTTGAATATTCTGGTGTAGGCTTATCAGCAATCGATAAACATGTCCGTTAGTAGCAAATACATGCCTGACTCCACTGGCGAATACCTGAACTATGGAATTGCAGCGAGCGAGGTAAAGCTCTATATATTAAAGAATAGCTCTTCTTAGCTTACTTACAAATTGTGAAATAATTCACTTCTTTGGTTGTCATCAATAGGTTGAAGTAAACGTTTTGACGGGAGAAACAACGATCCTGCGTACAGATATTATCTATGATTGTGGGAAGAGTCTCAATCCCGCTGTTGATTTAGGACAGGTTAGAGCCAGGAAACCACTCTATGTGCCGTTTTATGTTATATTGTTCTGTTTCATGATTCTCTTATTTTATTTTGTTTTGTTTACAGATTGAAGGAGCCTTTGTTCAAGGACTTGGTTTCTTCATGCTTGAAGAGTTCCTAATGAACTCAGACGGTCTCGTGGTAACAGACAGCACATGGACTTACAAGATCCCAACGGTTGACACAATCCCAAGACAGTTTAATGTGGAGATTCTCAACAGTGGACAACACAAGAATCGTGTTCTTTCATCCAAAGGTGACTTACTTATCTATTTTCTCTTTTACTGAAACCCAAAAGATCAACAACTCAAAAATTCTTTCTAAACCTTTTGTTTTGGTTTCGATACAGCTTCGGGTGAACCGCCATTGCTTTTAGCGGCTTCTGTTCACTGCGCGGTACGAGCAGCTGTTAAAGAAGCTAGGAAACAGATCCTGTCATGGAATAGTAATAAACAAGGGACTGATATGTACTTCGAATTGCCTGTTCCAGCAACAATGCCTATTGTGAAGGAGTTTTGTGGACTTGATGTTGTCGAGAAATACTTGGAATGGAAAATCCAGCAAAGGAAAAATGTTTGATAGCTTGTGTTTGTGTTTTCGATGTGAATGTAAAATTGCTCTGTTTTTGTTTGTGGTTTGATTCGTTTGAAGCGTTTGATAGAATGTTTGGGATTGTGATATACTTGTTGTTGTAATAAGCTGCATGGCAATGGCAATGGCAATGGCAATGGCAATGGCGGTGTTCTGCTTAGGAAAAATTATGTCGATGGCAATGGATTGTGATGTAATTTTCCATTGTTGTAATAAAAATTATGTCTTTCCTGCCATATTATATATTTAGGAAAAAATTATTTAAGAGGCTTCTGTTTATATGTATAATACGATATTATTTTTTCCTAAATATAATATGGCAGGAAGGACATAATTTTAGAAGATTTGAGCATGGCAATTGTGGTGTTCTGTTTAGAGTCATCATCACTCAACGTTGCATATTAATACAATATTATTTCTTCATATACATATGTATGTACAATAATAATAGTAGAAATATACAATGTAATTATATGTTTATCACAAACGTTAAAAAATTTAATTTTGTTGACAGACAATTAAAAAGGGATATTTAATACTAAACTCAATCCAAAGAATCATCAAAATCTTCAAGACAAAGAAAACACAAAGAAGAGGAAGAGGAAGTGGTAAACCCAAAGAACTAAGCCTTCGTTTCTTCAAACTAAAACCAAAACTCTTTGTTGTCTAATAATCTTCTTTGCCTATAAAATCTTAGTGATCTTTCTATGCTTTCTCACAAAACAAAACATTTACCTATAAACCAAACAAAGAGCAGCCAAAAGCAAAAGAGAGATAGAGAATGGCTAACTTTGGAATCGAACGTGTTTACCAAGAATTTGAGCCTGCAACTAGATGGACCTCTGAACCAGACGCCGAGGTTCTTGTCGCTGATCTTCCAGGTTTGTTTTCTTCTTCTCGATCTTGTTTATTTGTGTTCCTTTTTTTCTACATTAAACACATAGAATAGAGAGAAAGATTTTGGTAAGAGCAAGCAAGCTCATATTGTCTTCTGTCGTTAGGATTCAAGAAAGAACAACTTAAAGTGTCGGTAACTGCAACAAGGAAGCTAAGACTAACAGGAGAACGCCCAACTGGTGGAAACAAATGGATTCGCTTCCACCAGGAAATTCCAGTTCCATTGACCGTTGACATCGACTCAGTTTCAGCCATGTTCAAGGATAACAAACTCTACATCCGGCATCCCAAACTCAAAACAGAAATCCCTCAAACCAAGCCACCAACACCGGTGATCATGAAACCCCATGATCAGCATGAGAGAAAACAAGGCCAGGGTCCAAAGGCAATGGTTGAGAAGCCAAGCGGTGGTAAAACCGATCAGCTGAAACATGATGCACAGCAGCTAAAACATGATGCACAGCAGCTGAAACATGATGCACAGCAAAAAGCAAGGGAGGTAGTACAGAGTGGAAAGAATAAATTAACTGGTGAGCCTAAAGGACCTTTGAGTTCCAAGGATGACGAGAAAGACAAAGTTGGAGCGAAATGGTTTGAGAAGTACAAAGAGGCAACTGGAAATGTGGTAAAGGAAGCAAAGAACAAAAGACAGTTACTTTGCAATTTGGCTGCTTCGGTTTCATTGGTTCTGCTAATCTTACTGTATGCTAGAAATGCAGTACGTTCATCCCTTGTGTGGAAATCCGAGGAATGAGTGACACTTGCATTTGTATTTCACAACGTATAAGCTTGTTTATGCAGAAAATAAATAACATTTGCTATATTACTCTACATTTCTGTAAAAATGTGTGACGAGAAATGACAAAAGCTTCATTTTACAGATTTCTAATTAGCCCTAGTATAATTAATTCCGGTGCCAGAAATTTTAACTAGAATTGAGGAAAACAATCAGAAGTATAACATAACTTCCAACCCAAGAAGAACTGTTAAATGAATAAAAAACAAAAAAAAAGGGGAGGAATTCTATAAAAGAAGATGAAAATCGATGAGACTTGTTGCATGCGTCAATATGAAATTCATTCCAGGCACTCATAGAGAAATTCTACCTACCCAAGCAACGATTTTGAGGAAACTTACTTGAGGAAAGGTTCATGACTTATTTAGCTGAGAGCGGATTAGCTTGGCAGCTGCAACCATGTTGCTAAGTGCAGATTTAACTTCAGAGTAATTCCGCGTCTTTAGGCCACAGTCAGGGTTCACCCAAAGGACTTTGCTGTCCAGAACAGCAAGCATCTTGTTGATACGTTCAGCTATTTCTTCAGTAGATGGGATACGAGGAGAGTGAATGTCATAAACCCCTGGACCAATTCCAGCACCGTATTTCACTCCTTCATGGAAGACTGATAAGAGCTTCTCATCTGACCGTGAGTTCTCAATAGTGATCACATCAGCATCCATATCAATAATTGAGTGGATGATGTCGTTGAAATTTGAGTAGCACATGTGGGTGTGGATCTGCATGAAGTACAAGAAGAACATTAAGGTGTCATTTGAATAAATTAGATCTCTTCCTTTATTTAGTAATTGTTTCACGTCCTTCATCTTGATATCACATTCTATTGTCCACGAAAATGGCAGAAACCACATTATGGTCAACATACTCGTAAAAAACATTCTTTAAGTGGGAAGGAGCAATAAAGTGAAATACAAATACCTGAGTACTGTCTTGCACACCGCTGTTTGTAATTCTGAATGCGTGGACGGCCCAGTCAAGGTAAAACTTTTGCTCGGATTTTCTGAGAGGCAATCCCTCTCTTAATGCAGCTTCATCAATCTGGATAACAGTGACACCAGCCTTTTCAAGGTCCTCAACCTCATCTTTGATGGCAAGTGCAATTTGGAAACATGTCTCATGCCTACAAACAACAAGAATGGTGAAATGGAATACCATACAGCGAAAGGAAGCTTGAGAGGCTTAGATGTCACACCTGGGTTGGTCATTTCTAACAAAGGACCAATTGAGAATTGTAACAGGGCCTGTGAGCATCCCCTTCATAGGACGTTGGGTCATTTTCTGTGCCATTGACGACCAGAAAACCGTCATTGCCTTTGGCCGGGTGATATCACCATAGATGATAGGTGGCTTGACACAGCGGGACCCATATGACTGGACCCACCCATTCGAAGTGAAAGCAAAGCCAGACAGCTGCTCACCGAAAAACTCCACCATATCGTTTCTCTGCAGGACTATGTCATATCAGGGGGGTAAAAATGAAATAGTTTGAATAATAAACCTAGGTTAAGGTATATTCCCACCTCTGCCTCCCCATGCACCAATACATCAATCCCAAGTTCTTCCTGAAGCTTGATTACCTTTTCATATTCCTCTTTGATAGTCTGGACATAGTCAACTTCTGATATCCTGCAAATGCAGCGTATACATCAGTATTTATATAATGATATGTTAGAATATTTCAGATACATCACTGGATTAGATAGGCCTACTTTTTGGCCTTGAATTCCCTGCGTATCCGTCTGAGATCTGTGGTCTGAGGAAAAGATCCAATTGTAGTTGTTGGAAGAGCAGGAAGGTTAAGCTTCTTCTGCTGGGCTTGTAGCCTAACACTTACTTCTGTTGAACGGTGGTGATCAGATTTCTTTACTGCATCAACCTGAGTAAGAAAGTAATTAAAGATACAAGTCCAGGATACAAAGAGCAATTTGTTAGAAAACCCCTTACATCCTGCTGTACAGCTGCATTTGTCACCCTTGGCGATGATCTTCTAGAAGCTTGACGCATGGAATTAGAAGAAAACAATGCCTACAAAAGGACCAAGACAATACAAAGCCTAAGGTTAACTACTTCTGATATCAAATAAAAGCAAAGTCCAGCAATGATCCATGAGATCAGGTAAAGGTACAGTATATGAGATATAAATTCATTGGGCATCGATGTAGTTGCAGTCATTGGGACATATGTTTAAAGCCGATCACTTCAACCGTGGGAAAAGTTATAAGTCAAAGAGTCAAAGACAACTAGAAACGCAAAGCCTTTCCAATATTAAAAAACCTCAGAAGTACTACATAATGTAATAAGCAAAAGATGTACCTCATCCTTAGCTCCAGAGAATGATTTGGCAAGTGCATTCACTTCAACGACCTTTTGTGCAGCAAATGCAAGCCAAGATTTTAGTTCTTTATCAAGTTTCATTTCATTCACTAAGTCCACAGCAGTATGGAGTAGAGAGCAAGAAGTAGAAACCACAACTTTTTCTGCAAAGAGAAGAGAAAGGTTTACATCAATCTGAAGCTAGATAGGAAAAAGAAGTGAAAGCAATCAACTGAAACTTTGTTTACTGACACCTTTTCCAACAATGTCTTCAAGAGTCTGTAGTGTCTTGAGTGACGCAGAAAGATCATTCGCCCAAATGTTCCTTCCATCAACAACTCCAGCAAATAGTAGCTTCCCACGAGGAAAATTCATCTTGATTAAATCAAGAGTCTCCAATCCACGAACGAGGTCAAATCCAAACCCAGTAACACATTTCAAAGACATCAATGTCTTGTACGCTTCAGCAGGAACATCTGCAAAGTATGTGGCAATAAGAACATTCAAGCCTGCCAAAGATGACTCCATGTGAGAGTACGCATCGGAAAATGCCTGCAATTGGCTGGTGTCAAGATCCATCACAAGTATAGGCTCATCGAACTGAATCCATCGTGCACCAGCAGACTTGAGATCAGCCAAAACTTCTCTGCCAAAATAAATGCCACATAAACCAGTTATGGTTTCGAGCACTATCCAAATGAAATTGTATCTTTTGAATTTATTTTGGTCTAGCTAATTTCTAAAAGCGTCACAGTTGGCGTAATATTATTCTTACTTGTAGACAGGAAGAATCTTGTCAATCAGAGAAAGAAGGCAGAATGATTTTTCAACACCCTTTGCTGGTTTTGACAGGAGCAAGTAGGTCATGGGACCAATGAGCACAGGAACTGTGTCTATGCCAAGCTGTGCCATGAACAGCCAAAAACACAGCTGTGAATAAGAACCTTGGGATAAAAAGAGGAAAGCTGAAGAGAATAGCAATACCATCAATTATCTATATGCCAGTATCAGCTCAACTAAAAGTTATTCCGAGAAACTAAGTGAAAAGGGTTCCAGTCGTCAACTTACTGCTTTCGCCTCCTTAAATTCAACCACAGCCTTGTGAGATGCATAGGAGAAATTGACGTCAGGACCCAACTCAGGAACAATGTAATGGCTGTTAGAGCATTTATTAGCAATAATAACTGAGAAAGAAACTTAACAAAGAGGGAAGAAAGAAGATTCAGTTACTTACTAGTTGGTATCAAACCACTTGGTCATTTCCATAGCATGAGCAGAAGCATTTCCCCGTGCCATGGAGAAGTAAACATCAAACCCAATCTCACCACTTTCCCAACCATATCTAGAGGGAACAGCACCAAGCATCGCTGTGGTATCCAACATCTGATCATAGTATGAAAAAGTATTGCTGGGAATATATTTGATTCCAGCATGAGCCATATGTTTCCAAATCGATTTTCTCAGATTAGCAGCAACATTTTGCAAATCATCAACATTGGTTTTCCCATCCCAGAAGGACTCCAATGCAAACTTAAGCTCTCTCTTCGGTCCAATACGAGGATACCCAACGATGTGGGATGACATTGCTCTATTTTGTTTTCACAAACAACAACAGGATTAGTGGAAAATTCATGAATCTAACAAATAATACAACACAGCATCAATACATTTTTCGAATGCTTATGCAAATTGCAAATGGAGGATGAAAAACAACCTATGGTACAAAATCGATACTGCAAACAAACAAGAGAAACCATAACAGGATTAGGTTGAATAGTGAAACCATAACGAAAGTAAATAGAGTTGCAAATACACCAACAAGAGAGATAGAATCATCCGAGGGAAATAGAAGAAAACCTGGCGACGTAGAATCGGGGGCGGCGAGAGGCGGTTGCGCAAGGGAGGGACGGAGTAGCTGAAGACGGTGGCGGGAGAGAAGGAGGGCGTCTTGGAAGCGAAGCTAACGGCTGGAGTCTCTGAAGAGCGAGCTGACCCATTTTTATAGCTTTGGTTTCAAACTGAGCTCCTATTTCTGTTCACTATCCGGGGAAAGAGGAGACTCTCTACTATTTCATTTCGTTTCCCAGGTTTTAATTAAGGTAAACCAAACCGAAAATTCGTAAACCAAACCGAAAATGAATGTTTAATCAAATTGTTGATATTTTCTGTTATTTGGCTTATGCAAAGTATTTTTCTCATCAAGGGATATGCATATTATTACAAAAAAGTAGAACCTTATTACAAAAACTACATTTCGCACCATATATAGTATTTGGGTTTCGTGTAACTAACTCAGCAAACACAAAACTTGTCAAAAGTTTTACAGTCACAACAGTGCAGAGCAAAATCACTTGGGGCTTTGTGGAGAAGCTGGAGAGTTTTAGTGAGTACAAGAACATCCAGCCTCTTCTTTCTTCTCTCCCGTCTCATAGGCTGACTTATAGCTTTGGTCCCATGTATCAGTCGGTAGGGTGGCTTCTGCGTGAGGTATGTGCTTCGGATGTTTCTCTCTCTTGTCTCCTTTGATCTGCTTCAGTGCGTGTTTCAATGCAGGTAACAGAGCCTCCATACACTCGGCCACTGCGTTTGGGTTTCCAGGCATGTTGATTATCTGGGGAAACCAAAAACATGGAAACGTGAGTGATGATGGCAACTTAGATATTATACTAATGTGAAGTTAGAGATTTGTACCAATGTTGAGCCTCTAATTCCTGCCGCAGAGCGCGAGAGCATCGCAAATGGAGTGATCTGTCACAGAGAAAAAAGGACACGGAATCAGATGACTGCTCACCACCATTCTTTTCCATTATGAAGAAAAGCAACAATGTTCAATCCAGGTCTGGTTATTCAGTTTTAGAAAATAGTGACCTAATTTGGTTTCAGGATTTTGCATATTAGAGAAAGAAGAACTATTCTGACTGTATTGAAGCTCAATTTTTTGAATTGGATGGGTTTGGTTTATAAGATTAAATATCAGTAGAGTTAAGAGGTAAGTAATAAACCTTTAAGCTCTCTTGCATCATAACAAAGAGGAGACCGGGTGTTTCTCTCTCGATCACCTTTTTCGTTGCTTCAGGTGTTACATCTCTTGGAGTGAAGCCAGTACCACCTAATTCCAAGATGTTAACTATATCAAAAATATGCTTCAAATACAACAACAAATCAACAATAAGTAACTAAATGTTTGTATACCAAGTGTAAGAATGAGATCCATTTCGTCAACATCGCTCCATTTCTGAAGAATGTCTTTTATTCTTTCCACTTCATCGGGGACAACAGCTGTTGCAACTACCTTAGCTCCCCCCAGTTTTTCAGACGAGGAATCAACTACTGACACAGCTCTGGGCCCACTACACCAGCATAAGAAATTCAAACAAGAAATGATCATAAAACCAATGGATAAATAATTGATAAGACCAAAACTTTCACACAAATTTGAAGTGAATACAAACAAAAAACTATCTGGAGAGGGTTTGGGCATTTAACATGAAGAATGGCATGGAGATGAGATTTTGCTTAAAGATGTAGCAAAGCACTGTGATGCTTTCCTGTCTCACTATGACAGGGAGCAATATAACTGTGCAGTTTTACTATGGCATCGAATTTGTGACCTCACCAGAATAACGAACTGGAGAGGTGTATCTAGATGCACTCTTTTTAATCGACCAAAATGAAGTAAGTCTTGTAAGAAGTTTCGGTTCCAGAGTTTTCACTCACTGAATTTAACTCGGGATGAGGAGATATCAACTCTACATTATTAATATTTGCATCCATTTTGCCACATTATAAGAAAATCGAGAAGGTGAATCTAGACGTTTTTTTACTATAAATTCATGTTCTAGCTCATTCCTCATCAAATAGTCAGTCAGTAACAGGTCTTCTAAACAGACAGAAAACTTTTTACCCACAAGCATAAACTTAATATACCCATCAACTAGCCACTTCCGCAATTATCAGAAGCTAAGACATATGTGACAAATATGTTTAAGACCATCAAAACCAATGTATTCCAGGACAAAGAAAAACTCAGTGTTGCCATTTCCGAATCATCTTCTTACAGTGGTTATGCAGTCTTAAGGTTGTAAAGATGCAAAGTGTGTATATCTTCAACATTCTTACATAACTCAATTCATCCAGATTTGCAACGGGACAATCAATAAAGTTTAACAGTAATCATACCTTCGATCAGGTCCAGCCCCAGCTGAGACAGTATCACTGACGGTAAGAATAGCCACTTTATACTCAGGCCCAGGTACTTCATCGTACTTCTTTTCTTTCCGAATAGAGCCTGGTTCTGATAATGAGGCTTTCTTGTCTATTGAAAAGGCACTAATATCAGAAACAATTATAGCTGATACAGAACTTCCAGCAGAAAGCACATTTCCCGTAGCAGGCAACTCCAACAAAGCATTAGCCGACCTCATACTTAAAAGCCTACTGCTCATCTGATGTCCAGTGCTCTCAGCAACAAATCTGACAAACAGGTATATCTTATTAGCCCATTTAAGATAGTAATGCATACTAGAACTTCCAAGAAAATCTAGGAAGATCCAGCTAAGTTTTTGACTCACAAGAAGACATAATTATGAACAGGCTCACCCGGGAGTCCCTGATCCATCGTTGTCTTTCCATTTGATTATGGCCCGATGAAACTCGGGGCGGATGGGATCAGACTTGATGGGCTCCTGAAGTCGAAGTCGCACTCTGAGCAGAGATTAGACTGTAATCTACCCTTTTCTCGACGATCATTTTAGAATGAATTCATATAGAGAAACAAGTATAATGAAAAACTTCAGTTACCTCAGTGGATGGGGGCTTGTCCATCCTGCAAGCTGGCGGATTGTAGGCACAACAAAGATATTGAAACAAACCAAACAGCTCACAGGATTTCCAGGTAATCCAAATGCAAGGACTGTTTTCCCCAGCATACTTTCAGTTGGTTTTGCTCTAATCTCGGCGAAGGTCAAAGGTTTCCCGGGTTTCATCAATACCTGCAAAAAAACTAAAATATGAAAACTTCTCGGTTCATTCTATATAGCAAACTAAACATAGTCAACTTACTGAGCTTAGTTGAGAAACTAAACAGTAGAGTCCCGTAAAAAGAATTTTCAGAAAACATAGTAGCCAACTCTTCCGCTTTAAAGCAGAGAAAGAAAAAGTGCAGGGAGAAAACTTCTACTGCTTATTTACCTTGCTGAAATATACTTTCCCTTTCTCTTCGAGTAATGGCTTGACGAAATCCCTGTCTCCCATTGAAACACCACCAGAAGTTAAAATAATATCAACTCCAGAGGATACGGCCTCGTCCAAAACCTTCTCAAGTTCTTTTCTATCATCTCTAACAATTCCAAGGTCAACAACTTTGCATTGCTGCTGCATCACTGCTGCCACTAACATTGCTCGATTTGAGTCCCTAATCTGCAGAGAGCTCATTATTAAGCCTCTAAAGATATTATAAGGTTCAATACCTATTTGCAATTATTACACAGGTATAACTTTCATATGCATCAGGAATCTTAGTTCTACATAATACCTGCCCACGACCTAAAGTCCCAGCTGTCGGCTCCACAAGTTCATCTCCAGTAGAGAGAATAGCAACTATTGGCATAGGATATACCTACAGGAAAGTTTTTTTTCAACACTTTTTTTGGACTTATCTTCTAGTAACTCTGCTAAAATAAAAATGATATACAGCAATACCTTCACCATGGTTACTCCTGCGGTTGCTAGCAAGCCGATTTCTGAGGCACCAATTCTTTCTCCAGTTGTTAGTACAGTTGCATCTTTCTCAATATCACAACCCTAGCATATAAATTGTCAAACAATAATGAACATATGACGATTGTATCTCCTCCAAACAGCTGAAAAAGCTGCTTTTCATCACCTACTTAGATTTGATGGTTAATACGAGAGAAACATGCTTTATCTATCCCCAGGTCTTCTAGCGGTGACCTCATGCATGCTTATTCTTAGTCCCACAAGAGTCTTTTCTCTAAGAAACATTGCAAACACAAACCTAGATAATAACAAAAAACAGGATGCTGTCCGACAATTCAAGTACATATCCAAAACTAGCCCACCATCTTCCATTTGTTCCAATAACTTACCCATCAAACGACACAGTAATTCAATTTATTTAACAAATCGGTTAGGCATACTCCTAAAAAAATGGTCTTAGATCAACAAATGGCGTTACATATAAAAGAAAAGTACGAGATTTCAACTATTTAGCAAACAGTAAGAGATATAAGAAATCAAAGATATCAAGTACAACACTGGTTACATAAACGAGAAAAGAAGAAAGCATACCACTCTACGGATATCGGTGCCTTTCTTGGTTTGAATCAGTATTTTTACTCTTTTTGATTCAGTTGAGACGTCTCCAATTACTTTAGTGTCCTCAACTTGGACAACTGCGTCCGCACCATCAGGTATAGGTCCTAAAGGAGAAACATACCAAAGAAAACAATAGGTTGAAATCAAAGAAACATATACGTTCAGACACTTCTCCATGCATATACACTACCAAATGGAAAAATAGTAAGTAGTGAACAAGAACAGAAAATTAGAAGCACTTTCATATACTCTAAAATGCAGGCACAAAGTTTTCAAGTCATCAAATGCAATATACTCACCACCAGTTGTCACATAAGCCACAGTTCCAGGAGTAACAGTCACACCCAAACCATCATTCCCAGCTCTTGATTCAGTAATCACCGGATATTCTCCAGGACCATCTGAAGCAACAACTGCGTACCCATCCTAAACAACGATAATGTCAAGTTATTAATCAAATATTCGCTGTTGTAATCATCACCAGATTAAATTGATCCTATTAGTAACCTTGACGGAAGCAGGATATGGAGGTAAAGGATCAGGAGCTCGAATATCTTCCGCCAACACTTTCCCAAGTGCTTCATACAGCGATACGATTACCGGAGGCAGACGCTTAGAGACGCCGAATACTATTCTCAGAGCTTCCTCCGTCGGTATCATCTCCGTCTTTCCGCCGCCGCCGCCACAACAACCTTGACCTTCCATTTATTTCCGTCGCTGATTGATAGAGAGAGACGATGGCCTTGTTTAGCAATCGGATTAGATATGACCCTATTAGATTGTCAATGGTCAATTAACTTCGACGTCCACCAGCGACAAGCGTTGACGAACAAAAACATTCAAAAATAATTTTAATAATAAAAATATAATTTTACTTGTTATTGTATAATCAGAAATAATTATATATCTACTATAAATATATTTTACATATATATTTAATACATTGATTCTTATAAT
>Ga0041059_1000259_pt1 | contig 36332 bp, 27 predicted proteins | sample AraColnosormetaG_FD_56232 | JGI IMG/M metagenome (GOLD analysis project Ga0041059, IMG submission 56232) | Arabidopsis roots microbial communities from North Carolina, USA - Col MF nosort | ecosystem: Host-associated > Plants > Roots > Unclassified | place: USA: North Carolina | collected...
TTTCCAATCACCAACATGTGTTTGATAAATAAATATTAGATAGAAAAAAAAAAAAAAACTAAAATATAAGAAGATGGACACTGTTAGCTGGCTCACGCGGTTGTGGTAGAGGCCGAGGAATATACGTGGGGAAGACTCCACAAATAAATGGGGTCGATGAACTTGTCAACTTCTCCTCTTCCAAATCAGAAATTTTACCAATAGTAACTTCGTTTGTCATCAATCTGTTTTATTACTCTATTGTTCCTTACGATTTCCATATTTTTAATCAGGTATTTTCGTCTCGTTGCATACTGCATAGGGCTTAGATAAAAAAAATCCGTTACATTGTTTTAGGATTTCATGAAAAAAATTTAATAAATCATGCTTAACCAAAAAATAAATTTTGATACATTTTGGTTTTACTTTTAGATAGATTATATTTAATTTGGTTTGTTTTCGTTCACATAACAGAGATTGGACACTCATGAAGTGGTGAAACATTGTAAACAACGATTCTCCATTTAGATTAGTTTATAAAGTTCGTTCTAAAAGTGCAAGACATCATTAAAACGTGTTTTAAGGTTTTTTTATTTAATGATTTAAGCAAGGAAATCCAGTGATCAGTCAAGAATAACTTTCGGTGGGTGTTGAAATATTCTTGTATATTATATTCACAATAAATCTGGATCAATGGTAAATAGACAAACATTGTACGAGAAAAAGTTTGATAATGAGTAAAAGGTCATGTTGATCGCGTTTTTGTTAATCTTGTTAAGAAATCATAATTATATATTCAAAACCTTTAGTTTCATTTTCATTCCTTGTGATAATTAGATCAACGCCACCAATCACCATCAGTCAAAATTATTGTATCGCTTACCACAATCCAAAAGAGACCGAAGAGGCCAACCAATTATTATATTCTTACATGACAATTAAATTTAATCTTAATCACAAAGGCAATCAATCAACATCATTTTATCGATGATGTCGTAACATTGTTGGCTCTTCTTACAACATATAATCATATAAAAGCATATGGCTTACTTTTTTATTTATCCGAAAGTAACTTTTGTCTTAGTTTTTTTCTTAATGTATACATAAGAGGGTCAGCTCTATTTACAAGTATTTGCCGTTACATGAAGTTTAAAGAACTAACTATTAAGGATATTCAATAGAGGAGGCGATGAAATGGACAATAAGAAAGTTTACAAAAGTGAGGTAAGCAGACGCGATTACCCAAAACCCCGAGTTACCAATCGAAACCTTTACGTATATAGTTTTTTATTCTTGTATTATACGAATATCCACACTACGATCTAGTATTAGCCGTTCCCGTCATGCAGATTCTAATTAATGATATTTCTTTGTACTCCAAATTAGTACTATATATGGAGTCATGCATGGACAATACTTTATGACTGGTCTATTGACCATAGAAACATCTTGATATCAAAATCTGATACCCCAAATCATATCAAATGACCTATATATTATTTCTCTTAACTGCTTTGAATGTATAAACAACTCCATGGCCTTATATCCAATAATATGAGTTCATACATAAGTCAAAGTTACAATCTCAATTCCAAATCTAGCTCGTTTGCTTCACTGGTTTCGAAGTTCTGAATACCCGATCCCAACGATATATTTCTCTGATCCTATAAGATTGGAAAACAAAATCATTCAGAGAGATCCGCATGTAAAGAAACGATTTTGAAAGAATTAACACAAATTATCATGTCAAATCTTAGTACATTCTAACCACTATATCTCTTAAGACATGGATTAATTATTTGTATGTATACTATATTTATGTATATATAAAGTAATAACCTCATGTAAGAAGTGTCTGGTTGTGTTTGGTTCCACAAAATGCTGGCTCTCCAAGATGCCGTAGCTCGGGTTCCAACTGTTGTAAGAAAATTATTAGCTTTATTTTTAACTATATCACAAACATTTAAGTGCATATATATAAACAACATAAAATTTAAGTTAAATATTGTTTATTCAAATAATCTTTAACAATAACAATGTGTACGGACTGACCTTGGTGCTCTGTGAGGCTGAGAATCTCCGTATCTTATGGTTGTTCTCTCGTATTGATCATTATTTGCATTCATCTGTGAGATCACAAAAAGGGCAATGAAACAATTATTGATAAAAAATGATTATTCTTGATTATTCCACCGATCGAGTTGAATTACATGGATCTTATTATTTCACGTCAACGATTGGAAACTAGTAATTAAACGATATACAATTTGTTAAGAATGCTTTTATCTTTTGCAGAAAACAAGATAATTAAGACGGATATAACTGAAGATCTTGCGAATAATTAAGATGAGATATTTCAAACCGAAATGATTTCTTCTAAAGCTAAGTTAAGAATCTGATTTAAATTTCTTCTAAATCTAAAAAGATGTGCATTTAAGAATAAACATGTGATGTGTATACATCACTAGTTTGTGGAAAGCATAGTGCTAGATACAGTATATGTAAAAATACACATGCATATGTATGTACACAACTTTGAATGTAGCATATTTATACATACCATCATGTTCGGATGAAAGCCATAAGGAGCTGGTGGTGGTGATGATGATGCATATGAAAAGGATGGTGATGACGATGGTATGGATGGATATCCTCCTTGGATCCTCACATCCTCCTACATTATTCAACATTCACATACACGAAACTTATTCATATTACTCATTTCGATCAACAAGAAGAAACAAACGCATGCTGAATCTAAATCATTCTGCAATTCGATTTAGACATTACGTCTCAAAACACAGACAAAAAAAAATACAGTTAGCTATCACGATCAAAAAGAAAATTGCATCCAAATCATCCTTAATGTCACGGTAGAAAGATTCTAAACCAGAGTTTTTTTGATGAAATTCTAAAATTTATAAAAAACAATTACTACTAGACTATTTTTACATGGATCTATAGAGATATGTATATGTGAGTGAAATTTGTACCTGATAAGTTGAGGGATGATAAGAAGGGTAGGTATTGAAGCTGTTGCAGTTATACTCGCCGTGTAATCTAATCTTCTCTAACTGCGCGACGCCGAGACCTCTCTGAGGCTGCTTAGGCTTGTCAGAACCATTCTTGTTCTTCCCTCTCTTTGCCGGAGAAGAAGAAGAAGATGTTGGTGATGATGACGAAGATCCACCCATTTTTGGTCTCCCGAAAAAACTACTACCCATTTCTTGGTTTATACACCGGAAAAAATACTAATAATCAAAGAACTAGAGAGAGAAAATCTTGCTAGAGAGAGAAAAAACCCAACAATTGTTTTTTTTTCGTTTTGTGTGTGTGGGGTTGGTTTGGCTAGCTTTGAGCTGAGGAATCGAAGAGATCTCTAATGGTGATCTCTTCTTTATAAGCTTTTTTATTTTATCTTTTTAAAAAAGGATTTTTTTTTTAAAAATCTTTTTTATGTTTTGTTATTAAGATCAGTAACTACTGCCTCGCTGGATCAGATTGTGTCCAGATTTCATTAGATACTTCCCACACACACATACACATACATAGATTTTATGCCCTTATTTGATTTCACAATTAATTCTGACAAATAAAACATTTATTAATTACAATGATTGTGCAATATTTTTGTCGTATATTATAATATTATCGTATTTTTTTCATTTTTTCTTCGGTCTTGTATGACTTCCAAGACTACAATACTATTCGATTTAATTACTCAAGTTTGAAAATTTTAATATACCTATAGATCGGAGCTTATTACTATATTGTTCTCGTATTGACCTTGATAATTACATAAAAGAATAGCTGACGGATTAGTATTTTCATTTACTCTACGTAGAATAATTATTAAGACATGTTATTCTTATTTTCAGATGATTTTTTAAAATTAATAAAATTACATAATAATAAGGTTTAATATATTACACGTACGTTAGACACGTTTCATTTACAGCTTGTCAAAGCTTTAAAACGTTAAAACCAAAAAAGAAAAAAGAAACCGAATCAGAAACGGATTATAATTAGCCTTAGACACTATAGCTTGAACATTTTGTGTAAGTATTTCGTTTCCTTATTTTTCTTCCGCATCATAGCTTTCTCAAAGTATACTTGTTTTATCATTAATGCGTTAATCATATATAACAATAAATCTGGTATCTATAAATGATTTTTCTGAGGCAGCAATGAAATATATAAAAGTAGCTTAAGTTTTGTATATTACTTTTTAGGAGATGTATTGTCGAGAAAAAACCTATAAGGGACTCACTAAGAAAAGCAGAAGCAATCGAACTATATAATATAACGTAAATACGAGTAAAATGTAACTAATTACATATATCAGTTTGTGTCAAAGTCATTATTAAATTTACAGATTCAACACATTTTAATCAAAAAAGTGAAGCTTTTTGTAGTATCTATATTGTACACGTGTGTACAGAACCAACCTTGATTTTTAGTCGCAACGCTTATTTATTTTATTTTATTGTATTAAAGACCTAATATTACAATATTTTACGATTATTCCCGGAACTTTCCCTGGTTGCATCTTCTGTAAATGTTATGTGAGTGTGTCATATATGACGTAGTTGTTGACTATTAAATATTAAACATTTACTTACTTTTTTCTTTTTTGTTAAAAATAACTACAAAGGTTACATAGTAGAGTTTAACTAGCAGAAGATTATTATTTTACGTAATTTCAACTAAATCAGTTTCGTTTGGCACGATAAATTTTGGTGAAAAAATAAAGAAGATTTAATATGTATTAAAATGTCAAAAAAATAATATTTTAAACTTTCATTAACATCTATTCAAATACGTTCCGCTATATAACATATTTTGCAATATAATTAATTCCGTATTATTTTAAACATTTATATGTTTAGATATTCAAAATATTTATTATTTTGTTAAATTTAAATATATAAATTATAATATTAAAAACTTTTTAAAAGTTAACTACTCACAATTATATGCGTTGCCAAACATCCAAAAAGTAAAGAATCCCGATTCTATCTTCAATCGTTTTACATTTGTACACTTTCCGTTTCAAAAAAAAGTGGTTGTAAAGTTATTTTGTTTCAAGCGGAATGTCGTTTTATCCTTTATCCAAAGCTAATTTTCGAAAATATATTATAGCATTAATGACATTATATAACATCATATTTGTGTTAGGCATTTTTTTTTTTAATTTACGTTAAATGTGTTAAATGACAATTTTTGGAATATGGTAGTATTTATTAAAACAATTTATAATTTTGTGTTAGTATGTTTGTATATATTATATACAAGACACACATATGTTGTCATTCTCAAAAGGGACTTAAATTGCAGGCTAACAGAATAGTGTTCTTAAAACGTGTTTTAGTTCTCTATTTTAATTAATTAATTGATTGATTGATTGATTATAAAGTCAGTACATATCACCCGGTCGAGGCCTTCCTTGGATTTAGAATCGTGCCACCAAAAATAATTTATTCACCCCATTATGCAAATATTTATTTAATTTTAACAATTTCAGAATGTAGTCTGAGGGCTAAAATACCATCCAACAAAAACTACTAATAGTAGTCTAATTAACAGTTCATATATATCAACAAATTTATCTATATTCATACTGCCTAAAGACATTGTGTATTATGTATATGATTATTGTTACCATCTTTAATAACTAGCCTCTTAAAATTTCTTCAGTTCTGGTGTGGCTCCTTTATACTAGCGGGCGTGTTTTGGCTGTAGTATAGAGACAGACTATCGATGAACATTATTATTTAGCTACAATTATACTTAATTTATTATTAACCCAAAATAATAATTATTCATATAAATACTAATGTCGTGAATCATGTGATTCCCCGAACATCTCTCCTAGCCTTATTAATAACTCCATAAACAATATTTAAGTAGTAAAGGGTCACATTTTTAAAAAGACAAGGAACTAACAGGTGTGTGACACTTGTAGGTCAGATGCTAACGAATTAATATTCTTTCTTAGTAATGACGCCACTTTCAATTTGATTTACAAGTAAATTTTATTAATTTAGTGATATGTTTAATAGTTTTTGATTTTGAATGGTAGTAGTAATATTTACCTAAACACACGAACGATTGAGATAATCCGTCTTCGGTCTCTACCTGCGGACATAGAATTCCCGAGTTCTCTCTATTTACTAGCCCGTTTTGGTCCTTTTGGACAATTTGGTCGTATCGATCATATTTTAGTGATTACTATTTTCAACAGTATACAAAACTTTCAAATTCGCTATAAATAAAGCAAAAGAAGAAATCGGTATTTATGGATAGGACGATTATAAAACCTTCTGATATAATTCTGATCGAAATTCCATGAATGTTGTTTAAATTCTCAAAGTTACAGTGACGACATTAATATAAAGTTATAAACCACTAAATTATATATCGTAGTAGCATAATACCATAAAGCATAGTGGAGTAATCTATACACCAAAACTTGTTTAAAATCCATTAAATAATATCTACCGTAGATTTTGTGCACATGCATTTCCCTGCTACACTACATTACTACTGTCTATCTCTTTCTGTATGTTTCTTTAAATGTTGTCATATTATTATTTATAAATACTTTCTATAAAATATGAATTCGAATCAAATCTTATTGATCCTCTTACTTACCTTGACAACCAATCAACATAAAGTTCCATTTTATTTTATTTTAAATTTAATCATAATCATAATCGTTAGTTATGCTATTTTCATTTTGATAATTTGACAGTTTCCAATACAGTAAAAATATTGATGTGATCGAATCTTAGTTTCTGATAATATTTTTTTAGGAATATATAAAAGATAAAACTGATGGTATTATAAAGCATATCAAACTCAGAGGTACCAGTACGTTTGTTACATACCAGAGATGCGAGAATTGGATTAAACTAACAAGCTGATCAAACATCAAGTACTAACATGCAAATCAAACAAACAAATCAAGCAAAATAAAAGTAGTAACAAACAATCTAGGTCTGTATTTAGATATGTGACTGATTATCACAAACTTTCATGTATTCAGTCTTTCCTGCAACGGTCATTTATTAAATCCCTCTTGTATCTGTACGTGAGCAAGAGACACATGCATCATGGACGCATGGGCTTATTTTCTTTCTATTTTTGCCACAGAAAATTATTACTGTTTGATGATGTCAAAGAAAAAAAAAAAAATTACTGCTTAGAGCATTTTTTTGTAAAATGTACTGTAATATTTTACAGTCACATTATTTATTTATTTTTGCATAAACGGTAATCACATTAGTGGTAACTAATTTTAATTCTTAGTTGAAGATGATAAGGTATATCCAATTAATTTGGCTTCAGTTATGGAGACTAAAGTTAATTCAATAATAAAGTAGATCATGGTCACATTTTTTTTTTTTTTGGTCACAGAAGATCCTGGTCACATAAACACACATGCATAATGTCCCAAAACCAACTGGCTGTTCAAATTTCAGCAACTATTAAAAACTATAAATAAAATATTCTGAAGATTTTAGACACATGTGATGTATTTTTCTGGCAATTATTTTTACCATGCTTTTCGTTGTGATTTTGCAGAATGTCCTGCTGACGTGCGTATTATACAATTTGACAACTTAATTACGTCGGAGTTCAGGTTTAGACAAATGCCAACAGTAACAAGGACGAAAATAATGGATTGCGATAAAAAGGAAAGAAAAAATATGTGGTGACCTATAGCTTTGAATTTAACAGAATTTAAACCTTTTAGCTAACTGATATGAATCTATGTTCCATAATTCAGTATTTGTTATAAGCTAAATGGTTTAAATTCTGTTAAATTTCTTTGGAAGGTTGTCATAGATGGATATTCGAAACGAATTTAAACCCTTTTAGCTAATAATTAGATTGGTTTAATTTGAACCGGACAGAAATGAAGCATCCAATATCATATTCATGTAAATGTTAGAAAAGTTCAAACTATGTTGACTTATTGCTCTAGATCAAGCACCATACACATTATAATAAGAGTCAAGTGTTCACATCTAAAGATCTTATAATAATTAGTATACAAATTGTACTTATTTAACTTGTGAAGGTTAAAAGGTTTGATTATAAAAAATAGATTTCGGTTATTAACTAAGCAATCAGGAACAAGAAAAGAAAAAAAAAGCGAAGTGTTTGACAAAAAGAAGAGCATCTCTCCACATGCAAGGGCTTCAGAGATTCAGGAAGCTGATATCGCAGTTTCCAAGGTCATCTCTATCTACTTGTCTACCAAACTCACTTTAGATTATATATTATACTACCATATACACTGATATGATTTGTCTACATGATCATCTCGTTAATATATACTATAGTTTATTTACATTGATTTCGTTTTAACTACTCGAACTATTTTTAAATGATCACAAGTTGACCATATTCTTTTACGCAAGCTATTTCTATATGTCAAGATTGATAATTGGTGCCACATCGGTGAATAAATCATGTTTTTAAATTGGAAAAATACATTTTGTACTTCATAAGAGCGCAATCTTGTACAATGTTCTCAAAATTATTGGTTAGTCATTTTATAGAGTTAAGTGTTCGCAACGTTCATTTTTCACAAATCTACTATTCGTATAAGTAGTTATAGTAATATATGTAGTTTACTTAGAAACATATAGTATGCAAATATGTCGAAGTTGTATAACAAAAATTATCGAAGTCGTACCCTCCAAAATTTCCTAATTGTATATGCCTATAAATAAAATTTGAGGACGAAAAAAATTAATATTGCAAATTGGTTTGGCTCTTCATTCTCTCTCTTCCAAAGTATATCTGAAAATAAACTAAAATGAAAATTCGTAGCTAAAACGACATCCCTAGCTAGTTGTCTTGCATGATCTATCCTTGGATATGGGCTTATGGACATGTTGGTTTGTTTTTAAGGTTAACCCTAAATTATTTGCCTCATATATTATATAGAATCATAATTATATATGTCTTCAAGTAGTTATAATGTATTGTTTTATTATATTGTTCTTCTTAAATGACATTGTTTCTTCCGTCGGATCGGATAACACAATTATACATATGCTCAATACATGTGGGAGCTTCAATTTTTTTGTAACAAGTTGTTAGATATGATTGTGTGTGTGTGTGTGTCTATATACTCAGTGAATCATGAATACGACCAAAAAACGACGAATCATGCAAAAAGAAATCGTTCATGAAAAGGGGGGGGGGGACAAAAGTCGTATAATTCAACCAAATAAAAGTATATTATCAAAATTACAATTATTGACATTTGGTGATTCATTTCCAACAAAATCTACTATTTAGCTAATACGAGAAATCCATCTAGTAATATTAGTTGACTCATAAGCAATATAATTGCCAAAGTAAGAGTTTCGGTTAGTTTTTGTTTAACGTAATATTAAAATGAGTAATGTAGTCGATAAGGGTACGAAATGTTCGTCCCACGTGGGAGAAGATATAATTAAATCATTGAGAATCGTTTGATGCTGAATCTTTATTAGCTCTAAGCATATAAATTAAGGAGTATTTGTTCGATGAAGCTTCCTTCCTTCACCATCAACCATACAAATTAAATAATAGTGTAGTAATACCTTTCCAACTTTTTCTTCTCTCTTTTCTGAATGATTACTTGTAACAATCTTTTAGATAGTACAGATTTGATCCATTGGCTGATTTCTTTTTATTTATCTATTCAGTTGGCATCCATGCTGTTCCTTCTATTATTTCATATTTTTCTGTGGTTTTTTCCACAATGTATGTAATACCAAATTTTAGGACTTGTTCATATTTTCTTATTTAGAAATTTTGTGACAACTCTTTTCAGTGTCTTGAAAGTACAACATGGTTGGATCATCTGAGAGATCACTAAAGTCTCACTGCTTAGGATTGTATGATACAATTTTGTATTAAGCTCAACTGTCTCAGGTGAAACAAAGACTTAAACCGGTTGGTGCTGGTCTCAGACTTGAAATGTCTATACGCATCTGCAATATGTTTTGATAGAGCACAGTGTAGCCAAGCTGCCACCTATTTTCAATGAAAAGCTGTAAATTTGTCTATGAAGAAGAGGTTGATTTGTAAAACTTGAGTTCATACCATGAATCCTTCCATACATAATCAATCTTATCTCAAAGCTAAACATTACATGATCGTGGCGGTCTAGTTCTGTCTAGGCTCAAAACGCCAGAGATCAACGGCAATATCAACTTCTTTTCGCTTGTGGAACTTGTAGAGTTTTGGCAAGTCATATCGGAGCTGCAAGGGGAACAATATGAATAAGTTAGAATGTTTAGACACATTCACATCAGACTTTTGATATAATAATTTTCAAATCTTTTAGCCCAACCTCACATATAACTTCAGCACTTTTCGCATTGAAATCACGCAAAGCCGCCCTTTTAATGTGCTGCAAGAATGTTAAGGTTGTTACTAACAAAATACATAGTAAGTAGATATTGTAAGGAAGGCGCTTTGCTTACTTCTCTGGTAGATGTCTTATGCAAGGAATAAACTGCCTTTGAGGCGACCTGCGTAGCCAAACATCGAATGTAAACATGTAACCGAGTGATACGAAATTAGAAAACAGTAAAAAGAGATATTCTTTTCTGTTGTTTACCTTCATTGCCGCAGAGAGAAACTCCATGTCAGCTCCTTTCTTCCGTGTACCAAATGGAGGGTTCATTACAACCGTATCCACAATCAGGCCTAAAACAATTCATGGAGCCACAAAAATGTTACCGGTAGAATCTTCTTTTCGTTGAATGAACTGAAATGAAAGGAGGATTGTACCTTTTAACTCTAGCTTTGTGATGTCACACTGAACGAAATCTATCTCGACCTACAAAACAAACCAATTATAGCAATGGTATTTGCTATACAACCAAAAGAAAACTCATTTACATAAAAGACGAAGAATTTCAAAAAAACCTCAAGTTCCTCTGCATTTAGTGTTGCTGTTTCAAGAGATTCAGGGTCGATATCGAATCCAATCACAGACCTGTTCTGAAGCAATAAAGAGATTAGATAACCACAGAGATTGAATAGAAGAGTGAGGCAAAGATGATTATACTCACGCAGCATCTAGAAGAGCAGCAGCAGCACTTAAAGTACCACAGCCACAACCAAAATCCGCAACGACCTTATCAGTTATATCTCCATATGAATTCTCTGCCTAAACAAAGGATACACACTTAAGGCTTCTTCTAAGACAGCAGGAACAAAACCAAGCATCACAAAACAACTCAGACTACATAAATCTAACATCCACACACTGAGAAAATCACTAGCCTGTTATATATTCTAGATTAGACAGTGAAGACCCACTTCACAGAAAGCATGATATTAACAAAAGTAATAAACTTCAGAGCAGAGGAAGACGGATTTTACAGTGAAAAGCATACGAGAAGCAATGTGAGGACCAGTTGGGTATTGCTCGAATTCCACCTGCCACACAAAAAATCAAAATCAAAAGAGTTTGTTCGACGAAATCAATCTTTAGTATTCAAAGTTATAATATTTTTCACATACTTTAGGATTGGAGAACTGTTCAAGATCACCCAACAAGCCTTCTAATTGCTTCAGCTTCATCTTCTCCGGCGCTTCTCAACAGTGAATTCACAAAAAGCAGAGTCAAAAAGCCTCCGTGACAAATCAATGACATAAATAAAAAAGCTTTCAGGCCCATTGGGCTTTCTTTCTTTCTGAAGAGGCAAGTGTAAACCCCATTGCCTCCTTGATTGAGGTTTTTCTCTTCCCCTGAATCGCTGTGCTCGTTGTGAGAGAGTGAGAGATGTGTCCTCGAGCTACTCAAACATGCGAAATCTGCGAGAAGGTTGTATCCAAATACAAGTGTCCTTCTTGTCTTGTTCCTTAGTAAGTGTTCTTCGTCTCTCTCTCTTTTTACATAGGTTTTCTTTCGTTTCATCATTGGCTTGTTAAGTCATCTTTGTCATTGTCTCTTACTTGGTTTCTGTGGCTTGCCTGCAGCTGCTCATTGGGTTGTTTCAAGATACACAAAGGTAAGTTCTTTTGATCTCTTTATGAAATTCGTAAAAAGTTAGGATTTGGAATTAGTTCCTTGATTGATGTTAGTTTCTGAGTTAGACCTTAAAGTTTTGGACTTTGTAATTGAATTCGTTGAGTGTCTCTAGTTTTATTACTTAGCTTAAACCTCGTGACCTTTGAATTGCTAATTTCATTGCAGATTGTATAACCAATAGAGGAAGAGTATTTTATGTATCTGTTTTGTTTTCAATGAAGATTTTACTTTAGGTTTATGTTGATGTGGTTCTAAGTATGTAATCTTATCAATAATGCAGAGACTCCATGTGCTAAACCGTCTGATCCTTCTTCAACCGAAGAAAAGCCAGGTTAGTGCATTTTGTGGTTTCATTGTTTCTTGATTAGTTTTCCTTTGCTCACTTGTGTAAGTTGTTCAGTGTGAACCATGGTTTGAGTCATGCTCTGGTTTTGTAGCAGCTTCTCCAGCAAAGGAAGTCCCGGTGAAAAGACCTGAGGAAGCTAATGATGTTGTAGAGAAGACACAGCAAAAGGCTAGTGGTACGGTTCTTCCAACTTAAGTCTTATTTACATTCATGGGCTGATTTTCAAAACCTCTGATGTAGCCAGAGATGCTAGGCATTAGACTAGAATTGTTTGAACTTGGGTTTGAGTCATAATCTGTTTTTTTGTAGCTGCATCTCCAGCGAAGGAAATTCCGGTAGCAAGACCGATAATTGTAGAGGAAGAAAAGTATATTTTAGAAAAGACACAGTTCGAGGCTATCGGTAATGTTCTTCCAACTACATTATATATAGACGAGCAAGTTATTGGATAACAAACGTCTGAACGAATCTATAGCTTCGTAGGCCATTTCTAAATCTGGGAACTTTTTACAGCTTCTTCTAGTGAAATCCGCGAAGCTCTAAAGGATGAACCTCTTCAGAAACTCATCTACAGTATTGATAGTTCTTCCAACCCTTTACAGGTAAAGCTCATCTACATCGTCGTCAGTAATTCAATATTTTTGTTGTTGTTATCGATCTCCTTTGACGAAACTATTTGTGGATGTATCAGGAACTCGATGAAGCCATGGGAATAGAAGCATTCCGCGAATTCACAGACAAGGTACAGTCTTAAAAGCTTTTATTTCAAGAACTTGCAACAATCCATGACCAGCAAAAGGGCCTCCACTAAGTTTCCCACTTTGTTTTTTTTTTTCCAGATTTTATCAAACATTTCGAAGAGTAATGACGAGCAGTGAGTGTAGTCGCTTCAAAACTCCAGTAGTATTCTTGCTTAGTGTATTCGTTACATAGTTTGAGAAAAGTTTCAGAGAAATGTTTACTGGCTATAAAAACGAGCCGTTTTGGTTTACACAAACCATCTCTTCTCTGACCCCCAAGATTCCAGCTTCTGACATTTGCGGAAACAGAGAAAAAAACAAAAAAAAAACTGGACCATCTTAACCTTAAACAGACCAAAAATTTCACATCTGGACCATCTTCAAAATTGTGATTTGCAGATAGAACTGAACCTTTTTTTTTAATTCCACAACATCAACCTACAACAAAACAATAGAGATGTGTCTGTCAAACCTTGACCATTATCTCATCAGTCATCACTCAAGAAAAGCTTGTAACCATTCCCTGATTCTTTCTAACCTGTTGGTTGGTTGTTCTGATCATTAGGTTCCTTGCTACTACCTGCCTGGCCTAAACTCAGCTGTGATGTTATTTGTTGACTCTATAAGAACATTTTTAAAAAGAGGATGGGTCTTGTGAGCAACGTCATTTGTTGGAACAGAGGAATAAGCACAATGGATATTGGGAAAGAATTACCTGCAATGGAGGAGGAAGAGATTGTTGCATCTGATGGTGACCAACAAACTGACCATAAGGATTCATCTGAGGTTGGTTCGACACCGGGTTAGGCTGTGGACTTTGTAACCAAACTCTGGATGGGTCAAAGGTCTGAATGTTTGGAAAAGGGTATCGCGGTGGTGGATATGATGGACCTACACCCGCCATATGAGCCTGGCTAGGGAAAGGTATGTATGCAGGAGGCTGATTCATACCCATGGCCATGTGGGGCATGAACTGCTGCATATTCGATGTATACATCATCGGTGGCATCATACCACTTCCCATTGACATCATCGATTCAGATATTAAAAAACCTCATTCATGATCTGAAGATTATTCATCTACATAATTGCTGTAAAACAAATTCATGACTTGCAAGAAACAGAAGAGCAAGACCTCAAGGACATATAAGAGGAATCATCTTATTAGGCCAACCATCTAAACGAAGATGAATCTTCAGACATCAAATCTAAAAAGAGGAATCTTCAGGGGCATACATTTATTTGCATCTCTAGAGATTTCACGTACTCGATAACATCTTCCAGCATTGAAACTTTAGTAGACTGATCAGAGTAGAACCAGAACCAGAATGAGAATCAAGTTTAATGACAACAAGTTATGTGAAACTGTGAGAGACCTTGTTGCAGCGAGGAATGAGTTGTTGCAGAGTCTTCATTCTCTCGTTGATCTTTTCTCTCCGTCTCTGTTAAAACACAAGGTACGTTTCAATGGAGGATGAAACAGAGAGTCCATTGTTGAAATCAAAGAATCTTGAAAATGCAATGGAAATATAACAACCCTTTCGGCGAGGTTATGCATTTCTGCAGCTCGTGACCTCTTCCTAGACGTTGAACCTCGAGCTTCTTCAGTTCCCTGTACGCCAAGAAACAAGAAAAGGGTTAAACTGCACGCGTCAAGTAACTAACACGCGCTGACATGAGTGCGCACTTCTCGGAGCGGTAACTCACCTGGATTCTCGGAGCACTTCTTGGAGCGATAATCTGACCGTACGGAGCACTGGATGGTGGTTTTGGTGGTGGTGGTGCCAGAGAGACGGAACTCTGCGGATGAGGAGCCGGAGTGGAAGCATAAAGTTCAGAGCACAAATAATCTTGACGGAGTGGATGATGGGGCCAAGAAGACATTTCGTCTTCCTGGATGAAGAGATTCTGATGAGGCAGAGGAGGCGGAAGCGGAGTATTTTCTTCTCGTCCGCCACTTCCGCTGCCACGGAGAATGGGAAGAGGATCGGAGGAGGGTATCTGTGTCTGGCCAATCTTACATAAGAGCTCCACTATATCATCTTCACCCCTAGTTTCAAAAAAAAGTTTAAAACCCTAATAATAAAAGATTCATGGAATTACAGAGTGAGAAAAAAACTTTCAAGTAAGAAGATAAAAGAAACTTACATGATGGAGGGGAATTTCTAATATGATCAAGAAGGAGGAAGAAATAGAACAAAAAGAAGAAGAATCTGTGATGATATAATCATCATAGGTTTCCAAGTTGAAGTCTTGAACGAAAATGATTCATATCTTGAGACAAAAGAAACAAAGTTTCTGAGAGAACCCTCAAAACACAAATACTCTCTATATATATACATATTAGATATTTGTGAATTGTACCTTTTATCAGGAGAAAAAGGCAGATATTTGTGAAAGAAAGAAAAAAGAAACATAATGTCGTTTAGCCAGAAACCTCCAAAGGAACCACCCAGAGGCCAGAAAAAAACATGCAGATTCATTGATTTGCGAGTTCCTTGTTTTTTTTTTCTCCATTGTCTGATTCTCTCTGATTTTTTTGCTAGATAAGCTCTCTCTCTGTCTCTCTTTGAGCGTCTTTGTGCGTGCTATGACTTTTGGTATATTCCGAATGACGTCAACAGCCCACTTTGGTCTCACTCATGGCTCCACTTGTACGTGTAAACAAAAATCACCGGGAAATATAATAGTACGAGTTTTGTATCAACCTTAGGAAACAAACAGACTTCTTCTTACGCCATCCTCTTTACAAATATCATTAAATATATATTTAGTCATTTTGGCTGAGACATAGGAGATGTTAGTCAGTCAAAAACGGAGACTAACAGGTGTGCTTGGTTATATTTTGCTATTTTGCAGATAATTTATTTTATGATTTTTTCTCCGAAGAAATAGATTTTCATTTTCTGAAAAACATTTGCATGTTAGCACCTTCAAAATTGTGCTTTTCTTAGAGAACAGATCCTTTTTTTTTAACTCTTCAACATCAACTTGCAATAACACAATGGAGATCCATCTGTCAGAATCTTGACCATTAATGTATCCGGCAAGAAAAGCCTCTGGCTGTTCCTGATTCCTACTAACTTGTTGGTTGGTTGTCCTGATCCCCAAGTTACTTGCTAGTACTTGCGTGGCTGAAACTAGGCTGTGATGTTGGTTGACCCTACAAGAACATTTAGAAAAAAGGTTATTGATGACCATCACCCATTCGTAGGAAGAGAGGCAGAATAACGGCAATAGATACTGAGAAAGAATTACCTGCAATGGAAGAGGAGGTTGTTGCATCTGGTGGAGACCAACAAACTGGCTATAGGGATTTATGTAAGCCGGAAACCGAGGCTGGTTTGGCACCGGGTTAGAGTGCAGACTTGGTACATGGACTCTGGATAGGTCAGAGGCTTGTGTGTCTGGAAAAGGGTAGCGCAATGCTGGGTATGATGGACCTACACCTGCCATATGACCCGGCCTAGGAAAAGTTTTGCCGGGGAACGGTACGAAAGGAGGAGGCCGGTTCATACCCTTCATCCCCATGGCCATGTGGGGCATGAACTGTTGCGTATTCCCCTCATGCATCATCGGTGGCATCATACCATGTCCCATCGACATCATCTGGCATAACAACATTGATTCATATATTAAAATCTCAGTTATAAGCTGTAGATTCTTCAACATAATCCTGTAAACGTGTGAAGCAATACAGAAGAGTAAGACCTCAAGAACATGACTTATAAGATTTGCATTTATCTTCCATGACACTTTAAAACCCTTCCAAGATGAATCTGCAGAAATCAAATCTAAAAAATTGGTTGTTTAAAATGCAGAGACGCTGGTTGATAAACAAAGAGTATAACCATTCCATAGCACTCAAATAACCATGTTCAACTATTCCACAGCACTTAATTTCCGGTTGTGTTTTGCTTTAACACACATTCAGTTTTTGAGTACATGCCTGTATTTGCAGCTGTAGCGATTTCACGTACTCGATAACATCTTCAAGCATTGAAACTTTATCAGTCTGATCAGAATAGAAACAGATGTCATCAGAATCTAACTTTTTTTATGTTTAACAGCCACAGGTTATAAATAACTGAGAGAGACCTTTCTGCAGCGAGGAAGGAGTTCTTGCAGAGTTTTCATCCTCTCGTTGATCCTTTCCCTCCGTCTCTGTTAAACAATTATACAAACTACGTTTTAATGGAGAGACGAAACAAAGAGTCCATTATTAAAACCTAGAAAGTAAAATATAAGAACCCTTTCGGAGAGGTTATGCATATCTGCAGCTCGTGACCTCTTCCTAGACGTTGAACCATGAGCTTCTTCAGTTCCCTGTACGCCAAGAAACAAGATAAAATTAAGCCTTGACTGCTACACTGCACGTGTCAACAGGTGAACCTATGGTAGCTGTGACTCACTTGGATTTCTGCAATGGTTTCTTCTCTCTTCTTATCTTCGGTAATTTTCGTCTCCCTCTCCGGTTGTATTTGAACCCGCTCTGTTTCGGCCTTGTTTACCCCTGAATATGATGTTCCGGCCGTCTCGGTTGCCACCTCCTTTCCCCTCCGACCAAGACCAGGAACTGCAAAAGTACGGGATACTCCGGTAATGGCCGCCGCTCTACTCTCGGTGCCGTGAGTCGCTGGTATTACACAGGATTCAGCGGCTGAAGACGACGGGGTCGCGCTTGAGCCTATCTGCGTCGATTCTATAACCACCGGACCAGCTTCAACTCTACCGCCGGAAAATATGTTCCCTCTTAGCCTCAAGAAGTTCATAAAATTCTCTGTCCTTCTCTCAACGGGAATCTGACCGTAGGGAACACTGGGTGGTGGTGGTGTTGGTGCTAGAGAGGCGGAACTTTGCGGGCGAGTAGCTGAAGTAGAGGCGACGCCAGAGGAAAAATAATCTTGACGGAGGGGATGGTAAAGCCAAGAGGCCATTTCGTCTTCCTGGATGAAGATATTTTGATGAGACGGATGCAGGGGAGGCAGAGGCAGAACAGTTTCTTCACCTCCCCCACTTCCGCTGCCGCGGAAAATGGGAGGAGGAATGGGTCTCTGTGTCTGGATGCTTTGAACGACTTGGCCGCTTTTCCATAAGAGTTCCACCACATCATCTTCACTCCTAATTTCAAACCAAAATCCAAACCCTAAAATATCAGACTCGTCAAATTGCAAAGAGTAAGAGAATGAAAGGAAAAAGAACGGAAATGTACGGAGCAATGGGTGGTGGTGGTGGCAGGGAAACAGAACTTTGCGGATGAGTAGCCGGTGTGGACGTGACACCAGTGTAAGAATAGTGAAGCCAAGAAGACATTTCTTCTTCCCGAATGAAGAGATTCTGATGATGCAGGGGACGTGGAGGTTGTAGAAGTGGAAGTGGAAGGGGAGCATTTTCTTCTCCGCTGCCGCTTCCGCTACCACGCAGAATGGGTGGAGTAGGAGAAGGTTTACCCGAGGAAGGTCTTTGTGGTTGGCTGGTTCGAACGACTTGGCCGTTCCATAAGAGCTCCACTATATCATCTTCACCCCTAATCTCAAACCAAAACCCTAATCATCAAAAAATGTGAAGATAAAACTTTAGCAAGTAAGAGAAATAAAAATACAAAAAGGAACTTACATGATGGAAGTATGCTATAGGAAGATCAAGTAAGAGGAAGAAAGAGAAGTAGAAGATTCAAAGTATGGAAGTTCATAGCTTGAGACAAAAAGAAACAAAAAATTTTGAGAAGAGAAGAGAACAGAAACACATGTACTGGAAATTTTTGAATTGTTAACTTTCAACAGGAGGAAAACAATAAACAAATGTGAACAGTTTAAAAGAAATAAAACAAACGTCGTCGCTGTTTCTGTCGGTTTACCCACAGAGTAGAAAAGACCTGCATAATATTTGGTTGATTTGCGAGTTCGAAACCTAGATTTTATAATGTTGTTTTGTTTTGTAGTGGTTGGTCACATTCGTTGAATTTATTTTTCCACAGTCTTCTGATTATTTTTTCAGAATTTTGTGCTAAGATATCTCTGTAAGAAACAAAACATTCCAAATATATAATGATTAGATTAACCTTAGGAAACAAACAGACTTCTTCTTACGCCATCCTCTCTACAATATCAATACAAAAAAAAAGTCATGTTGCGTCTTTCTCTTTTTCTATTGTTTTTTTTTTGTTTACTTTTCTTTCAAACAAAATACATGTAGATAAGTTCATACTAAATCTTATAATAAAGTAAATATTACTTTTGAGGCAGCTGCAATTCACTCTTCTTTTTTCATATAATACTACTAAGTGTTTCTTTTTGAGTTTTGACGTAGGAGGTGTTAAGCCAATCAGAATAGCTTATACTTGGCTTATAACGTAGGGGATTTTTTCCTCACATTTATCTCCAGTGAAAAGCTTCTAAGAAAGGTTGATATTAACGAAGATAGAGCTGTTTTATTATTATAAGAAAAATGCTTACAAATAAACAAACAGTCGCACTTGGAACATAAAGACGAGGATGGGCCGCGTGTACTTTTGGTAAGTCATTGTGTGTTTAATCAGTCGAACATTTGGTCTCCGTAGAACCAGAGAGTAGGGACCTCACATGCTAGAAAAGGGAGATACTGGCCACATCGAGGAATCTTAAGCGTGATGCACAAATACTGACCACCTTGCAACCTGTCAGTATCTTTCCCATTAACTAAAAAGTACTTACATTAAACTTAACAGACAAAATCTACATGTTACAACTCTGGTTTATCTTCAAAGTTGTAATTTGCTTGAAGAACTGATCCGTTTCAGCTCCACACTTTAACCTGCAACGACACAATGGAGATGCATCTGTCAGTATCTTGACCATTAACTTACATCCCAAGGAAACCCTTCATTCCCTGATTCTTACTAAGCTGTTGGTTGGTTCTCCTGATCCTCAGGTTCCTTGCTACTACTTGCCTGCCCGGAACTCAGTTGTGATGTTGTTTGACCCTAAGAGAATATTTAAAAAAGGATCTTGTGAGCATCATCATACATAAGGATTACCTGCAACAACACAATGGATACCATGGTAAAGAGTTACCTGAAATGGAGGAGGAGGAGGTTGTTGCAACTGGTGGGGACCAGCAAACTGGCTATAGGGATTCATGTAAGCCGGAAACTGAGGCTGGTTCGACACCGGGTTAGGCTGCGGGCTTGGTAAACGGACTCTGGATGGGTCAAAGGTCTGAATGTTGGGAAAAGGGTAGCGCGGTGCTGGATATGATGGACCTACACCTGCCATTTGAGCCGGCATAGGAAAAGATGTGCCGGGGAAAGGTATGAATGGAGGAGGTCGGTTCATATCCATGGCCATATGGGGCATGAACTGTTGCGTATTCCCGGCATTCATCATTGGCGACATCATACCCTGTCCCGTCGACATCATCTGACATAACAATATCGATTCAGATATTAATATATTATACATAATCCTCCTGTAAACTGGGAAGCAAAACAGAAGAGTAAGACCTCAAGAACAGTGCATAATAAGAGGAATTAGCTATTAGGCCATCCCATCTAAAGGAGGTACCAGTGTTTCGAAGTAGAGACTTATAAGATTTGCATTTATCTCCCAAGAAACTTTATAACCCTTCCAAGAAGATGAATCTGCGGACATCAAACATTCAAACTCTTCGGAGACGCTGGTTGATAGAGACCAAAAATAACTCTAGTAACCTCAACAAAACTAGATACATATGAACTCTTTCCATGTTGAACCATTGGTTTAAAACACATTCTGTTTTGAAGAGCATACTTGTATTTGGCTCTGTAACGATTTGACGTACTCGATAGCATCATCCAGCGTTGAAACTTTAGTAGACTGATCAGAGTAGAAACAGAATCAGATTCAACCTTCAGTTCAATAAAACAACGAGGAATATAAGAAATTTTGGGAGACCTTGTTGCAGCGAGGAATGAGTTGTTGCAGAGTCTTCATCTTCTCGTTGATCTTTTCTCTCCTTCTCTGTTAAACAAAAACAAGTTTTACAAACAAAAGTACGTTTTAAAGGAAATGAAACAGAGAGTCCATTGTTGAAACTCCAATGGAAATATAAAAACCCTTTCGGCGAGGTTATGCATTTCTGCAGTTCGTGATCTCTTTCTAGACGTTGAACCACGAGCTTCTTCAGTTCCCTGTACACCACGAAACAAAGAAAAAAAAATAAGCCTTGACTGATAAAATGCACCGGTAAAGTGAGTAACACCCGCCGACATGGGTGCTTAGGTTAACCTATGGGAGTACTAACTCACATGGGTTTCTTCTCTCGCTTTTAGCTTCGACTCCGTTGCTGGTTGTATCTGAACCGGCTCTGTTTCGGCCTTGCACACTCCTGAAGATGGTGTTCCGGCCGCCTCAACCGCCACCGCCTTTCCCTTCCGACCAAGATCATGAGCTGCCAAAGTTCCCGACACTCGACTCGCGGTGCCCTCTGTAGCTGGTATTACACATGATTCAGTGGCAGAAGAAGAAGGGGGGGTCGTGTTCGAGCCTACCTGCATCGATTCTCTTACCACCGAAAACGACGGTCCAGCTTCATCAACTCTACCGCCGGTAAATATGTTCCCTCTTAGCCACGAGAAGTTCATAAAGTTTTCCGCCCTTCTCGTGGCGATAGTCTGACGTGGTGCCAGAGAGATGGAACTTTGCGGGTGAGTAGCCGGAGTGGAGTTGAGAAGTTCTGAGCAGAAATAGTTTTGGCGGTAAGAATGGTGTAGCCACGAATACATTTCGCCTTCTTGAATGAAGAGATTTTGCTGATGCAGGTGAGGCGGAGGTTGTGAAAGGGGAGCATTTTCTTCTCCTCTGCCACTTCCGCTGCCGCGGAGAATGGGAGGAGGATCGTAGGATTGTCTATGTGTTTGGTTGGTTCCAACTACTTGGCCGCTTTGCCATAAAAGCTCCACTATATCATCTTCACGCCTAATTTCAAACCAAATCCAAACCCTAGCATCAGACTCATCAAATTGCATAAAGTAAGAGAATTAAAAGAGGAAAAAAAAAACCGGAGCTGTACGGAGCATTGGGTGGTGGTGGCAGGGAGACAGAAGAAGCCGGGGTGGACGTAACGCCGGGGTGAGAATGGTGAAGCCAAGAAGACATTTCGTCTTCCAGAATGAAAAGATTCTGATGATGGAGGGGAGGTGAAGGCTGTGGAAGTGGAAGCGGGGCATTTTCTTCTCCGTTGCCGCTTCCGCTACCACGAAGAATGGGTGGTGGAGGAAGAGATGGTGGTGTATTGGAGGAGGGTCTCTGTGTTTGACTGGTTCTAACGACTTGGCCACTCTTCCATAAGAGCTCCACTATATCATCTTCACCCCTAATCTCAAACCAAATCCTTAATCATCAAACATGTCAAGATAAAACTTGCAAGTAAGAGCAGAGAATCTCAAAGGAACTTACATGATAGATGGATTTTCTAGGGAAATGAGATCAAGGAGAAGGAAGAAGTAGAAGAAAATGAATGTGGAATGATATAATCATCGTTGGTTTTGAAGTCGGGAACAAAAATTATTTATGTCTGAGATTAGAAACAAATGTATGAGAGAAACCAAACACATGTTACCTTTTTATCATGAAAAGGTTTTTTGTTTTGTTTTTGTTGTTGTGAGTTATTAAAAACCAAAAAAGAAAGAGTTACTTTTGTCTTCTATATACCCCAGAAACCTCCAAGAAACCACTTAGTTAACAGAGTTTATAAATTGCTTTTAGGGCCAGATTCATTGAGTCGCTATTTCTTTCTTTCCCCTTCTATTGATAAAATTCTGTGCTTTTAGAAAGTCTATTTTAGGAGCATATATAGGATAAGCTCTCTATCACTCTCGGAAGTGTGTCTTTATGCATACCATGACGTTTTCAGCATCCACAATGATGTCATTACTCTATGCGTCGACTCTTTTGGCATTCTTTTTTTAATAAACAAAAACATCTAAAGAGAACTTGATCAGAGTTTTTTGTATCGACGTTAGAAAACAACATGATCTTTTTCTGCCTCGTCCTTTTAATTTTTTTACATATTTTGTGTGACGTTAATGAGTTTGTGCCAAATCTATCCCTTAATTTTGCAAATTTCTAAAAAATCTATTATTAAATGTGTTATAAATTTATCTGTGAGACTGTGAACGTAGGATGACTTTACCCATTGAAATTCACAATCTTGACTATTAACTTATCTAGCAAGAAAAGCCTTTATTCCCTGATTCGTACTAACTTGTTGGTTTGTTGTCCTGATCATCAGGTTCTTTGCTACTACTTGCTTGGCTGAAACTCACCTGTGGTCTTGTTTGACTCTATAAAAACATTTTTTTTTAGAAAAGGATCTTGTAAGCGTTCGTAGGGACAGAGAGGAATAAGCACAATGGGATACTGGTGAAGAATTACCTGCAATGGAGGACGAGGTTGTTGGATCCGGTGGTGACCAACAAACTGGCTATAGGGATTCATCTGAGGTTGGTTCGACACCAGATTAGGCTGCGGACTTTGTAAACGAATTCTGGATGGGTCAAAGGTCTGAATGTTTGGAAAAGGGTAGCGCGGTGGTGGATATGATGATGGACCTGTTGAGAATTGAGTCCATGATTAAATCTTGTAATATCATATATGTTATAGTTTGTATGTTAAGTCAACGGACGTCATGTGACTACGAAAGGAGGCGAGTAAGAGACGTAACTTGTTGGAGAAGTTACAACTGTTACCAACGTAGAGTAGTTATGTGAACATGTATATAAGAGTGTGTCTTGTCTTAATAAAAGAACTAACAAGTTTCAGTTCAAGAAAACATTTTCTGTTTTGTTCTTTTGTCTTCTCTAAGGAGAAGAGACATTGTCTCTTGCTCTGTTTCTTCATTCTCTCTAAATAAATCAACAGGACCTACACCTTCCGCCATATGAGCCTGCCTAGGGAAAGGTATGAATGCAGGAGGCCGATTCATACCCATGGCCATGTGGGGCATGTACTGTTGTTGTATATTCCCCGCATACATCATCGGTGGAATCATAACATGTCCCATTGAGAACATCTGGCATAAAAACCTCGATTCAGATATGAAATCTCACTCATGACCTAAAGATCCTTAAATGTTTACCCTACAAAATTTGGGAAGCAAAGACCTCAAGAACAGGGCTATTAGGCCATCTCATCTAAACTTTATAAATCTTCCAGGAAATGAATCTGCGGACATTCAAACTGTTTCCATGTTCAAACTCACATTCTGTTTTTGAGGACATACCTGTATTTGGCTCTGTAGAGATTTCACGTACTCTATAACATCATCCAGCATGGAAGATCTATCAGTCTGATCAGAGTAGACACAGAATCAGAATCAACGTTAAAGTTAAATAACAACTAGTTAATTAAAAAAGAAACTGTAATAACCTTTGTGCAGCGAGGAAGGAGTTCTTGCAAAGCCTTCATCATCTCGTTAATCTTTTGTCTCCGTCTCTGTTTAACAAAAAAAAAACAAGTTTTAAAGGAGATGAAACAGATAGTCCATTATTCAAACTCAGAATCTTGAAATTCCAATGGAAGCATAAGAACCCTTTCGGAGAGTTTATGCATTATTGCAGCTCGTGACCTCTTACTAGACGTCGAATCACGAGCTTCTTCAGTTCCCTGTACGCCAAGAAACAGAAAGATACAAATTAAGCTTCAACTGCTAAACTGCACGAGTCAAGTGACTAACACGCGCTGACATGTTTGCGTAAAGTTAACCTATATATGGGAGCTCTGACTCACCTGGTTTTCGACATTTGTTTCCTCTCTCGTTTTTCTCTTCCGTTCATCGGTGATATCCGTCTCCGTCGCTGGTTGTCTCTGAACCGGCTCTGTTTCGGCCTTGCACAACCCCCAAGATTGTGTTCCCGCCGTCTCAATCGCCACCGCCTTTCCCCTCGGACCAAGACCAGGAACTGCAAAAGTACGAGATACTCCGCCAGTGACTGTTGCTCGACTCTCGGTGCCGTGAGTCGCTGGTATTGATTCAGTGGCTGAAGACAACAGGGTCGAGTTCGACGGTACAGCTTCAACACCGCCAAGAAATATGTTCCCTCTTTGCCTCGAGATATTCATAAAATTCTCCGCCCTTCTCTCGGCCAAAATATGACCGGTCGGTCTATCCGCCGCCAGAATGTACTGAGCCCTAGGTGGTGGTGGTGGTTCTAGGGAGGCCAAACTTTGCGGGTGAGTCGAGGCTACTCCGGAGTAAAGAAGTTGGGAGTAGAGATAATCTTGGCGATTAGGCTGGTGAAGCCAAGAAGCCATTTCGTCTTCTTGGATAAAGAGACTCTGCTGATGGTACAGGGGAGGCGGAGGCTGCGGTAGAGGACCATTTCCTTCTCCGTCCCCGCTTCCGCTGCCCCGGAGAATGAGAGGAGGATCGCAAGAGGGTGTTTGTGTCTGGCTACTTGTAACTACTTGGCTGCTCTTCCCTAAGAGCTCCACGATATCATCTTCACCCCTAAACTCAAACAAAACCAAAACCACTAAAATATACACCTCATATTGGAATAAACATGCAAGTAAGAGAGAAAGAAATTCGAAAATGAACTTACATGATGTATTTTTCTGGTGAGATTAGATCATGGGATAATATAAGCATCTTCGGTTTCCAAGTCATCCCTTGATACAATAAAAAAAATTATGAACAAAAATTCTGATAGAAGTCGCCCAGAAACTCATATGGACATTTGTGACTTGTCCACTTTCATCAGAAAAAAATAATTGTGAATTTGTTAAAATGTCCCTTAAAAGAAAAGGAAACTAAACATTTGTCGTAGCCTTTTGACTCGTTTAAACCACAAAGCTCCAAGAAACTGAATATTTTATAATGGTGTTTTGGCCTATAGTGGTGAGTTAGTTTCTTCAACTGATTACTTTTTCTCCGAATTTTGTGCTAAGATAAGCTCTGACCTGAAGTAAAACGTCCTTTAGTGGGATATACTACTACGAGCCTCCTAGAGACGTCATCACTCACCACGAAGGCTTTTTTTGTTGTTATTCTTGTCTTAATGTAGTACATCAATGGACATATCTATGATTTTGTACGAGCAAACTGGTACGTTTGTTTAAACAAAAGCATCCAAAAAGAAGAATGAGGTAAACTTCATTCTTAAGCAAATCTCTCTGAGTGTAGTACAACATCAATAAACATTTAGATATTGGCTCTGCAGTGGTTTTCTTTTCGATTTCTTTGAAAATGATAGTAGATGAAACAAAACAAAACAAAAATTACAAAAAATTGATATTTCCTTGCTTGCTCCCATATGTATGCTCATGTGGAGCCATCAAAGACACCAAAAATGGAGTACGTAGGCTATGAATAGTGACAAAAGAGTTGATGCCGAGGGTGATGATGTCATTATGAATATTGAAAACGTCCACACTTCAGCAATGATATTAAACGTAATAAATATTTCTTTCGACATGGAGTGATGTTAGCCATTCAAAACCTTACGGTTTACGTTATATCGTAGGCTCATAATCTTAGAAAATATAAACACTTCAACTGATATTTGTGCGAAGTATTTATAAAGAAAATAGAGTGTAAAATTGACAAAGTTTTATAAAGCCTTCGTAAGAAAGAAGTGGCAACTAACCACAAAATTGAAACATAACAGAAAAGACAGAGCCGAGACAGAGACTCCCCATTAGCATTAGAGAGAAACTAAGAAAACCATAATTTGGAAAAATAGAATCCTTAGTTCCTTACCATTGTTTGGCAGACTCGCGATATTTTATCATACGAGAAAAACTGGAAATAGATTCTGTAAAAGATTGCATCCTTAATTATATTCTGGAGTCTAAAGCCATAATAGTACTAAGGTTCATGGGGTTCATGTACTCAACCGAACCAGTCATGATTTGTTGGACGATGAGTCGGGTGGCTTTCTCGGTCGGGTGGAAAGGGTCCCAGAAAGCATAGGCATTGCGGTCAGAGCATAAAGTCGACAATGGGGTGCAAACGCCTTGCCCGTTGTATGCTCCTTGTCCACAACATGCTACTTTTGACGTCACAAAACCTATGAAAATGTATCAAATTAGGTCTAAAAATGAATCATGAGACAAATTTACCAATTAAGAGTACTCACCAAATCTTTGGGGATTGTTGATGAAATCCGCATTCGTGTTAAAGGCATTAGCCCCGATGAAAACATCAGAACCAATCTCACGGTTAAGTCCTTGAAGCATTTGAACTAAAAGAGGATTGAAGATTGCTGCAGCCTGTTGCGCCTCGGGTGCACATTCTCCATTCACACTTCCCGATGAGGCAAGCTCCGCTGGTACGCAACCCAAAGGTCCTGTTCCCGTCACCATCACCCTCCTTGCTCCCAACTCATAAAGACTCTGTATCACATAAGTAGAAGAACGTGATAAATATAACTCTATAAACCTAATGTGTAAACCTAACGTGTAAACCTAACGTGTAAACCTAACGTGTAAACCTAACGTGTAAACCAAGAAACCATATATATATACCGTCAGGATTTTCTTGTATTCGGAGATGAGAAGCTGGCTAAATTCACCGAGAGATGATTGGCGTCTTCTAGTAGAGATGGGGAAGAAGTAGTTGTTGACGAAATCATTGCCGCCGAGAGTCATGAGGACGAGAGCCCCATTTACAAGCTGTTGCGTTTTGTCTGAACCTATAATCTCACTCACTCTCTCTTGATACTCTTGGAACAGCTCGAATTGCCTACCGATCCTTAGTATGTTCAACTGCAATAAATTACCACACAAAAAAAAGATTAGACTGGAGTCCAAAATAGTTTAGACATTTTTCAACTAAAAATATTTATATTTTAAAATGAAGCTTTACTTTGGAGTTTAATCAATTTTTTTTTTTTTGAATGAATGTAAAATTGTATACACCTTAGTCAAATTTCATATAAAAATTAAACGCGGTAAACGACTTACAAATTGAACGCCAGTATCGTTGAGAATTCCAATGCCGGCAGAGGCAAAGTTAGCTCCGATCAATAGCTTCTCTCCAGTGAGTTCAGGGCTAAGAATTGGTAATGTAGGCTCAGATCCAATTTGTTCACCTAAAAAAACCACCAAGCAATATCACCAAAAGATATATAAAGAAAAAGAGAGAATTAAGTAACTGAAAACGTGATCGTACTGATGATGTCAGGGAGGTTCAAGCCGTTGGAGAAACGACCGGTTGGTCGACCAGTCGGATAATCGATTCCATACGGTGGAGAATCGGCACGAGCAGTGGTGACTAAGTAATTGTTATTACCACTGTCCACGAGTGAGTCGCCAAACACGAAGAACGCTCTAGCCGCATTTGTTTGTTGCGGCATAAGAAAAAGCGTTACGCTTAACGCGACGGTCATAATAATCCATGTTAGGAGAAATGTGGACATGATCTAGAAAGCGAAACCTTTTGACTTTTGGCGTTGTTTTGTAATACTATGAAATGTTAAAGAAAAGATTAGTCTCTTGTTTGTTATATACACTAATGGAAAATTGTATTAATGATTTGCTTGTTTTTTTGGTGTATGTAATAAATGTTATTACTTATGTCGTCGGTCGATCTAATGGTGAGAAACAAGGTGTCATATTTAAGAGGAACAAAAGTGAAATGTCAAAACTTGTATATTTATTAATATATAGAAATGATTATCGTCGATACATATTCTTATATATGTCCTTTCAAACAAGATCTTATTAATTACTATGCTGTATAATTAACCATAATTAAACAAGTTGTGATCATCAGGGTTTTGCTTATTTCATTTTTTGATCAAGCAGGATTTTGCTTGTTTCAACACAGAGAAACACAAATTCTTTGAAATAGGATCGTAAAACAATCCTATTTCATCTCCAGCAGCAAGCTCCTTCAATCTCCATAATGATCCAATGTAATATGTATCAGATTCATGATTATACCCGAAGGTTACCTCGTGCTGGCTCCCTGTATCATAATCGTCGATCTTTATCTTTATAGAGTCTTTTTTCACTCTACTAATTATGGATTCGCCCAAACTTCTCAAAATATGATTCTCGATATCGTTGTTATTATCAAAGTCCAACCAACCATCACTTTTCTCTGTTAAGATCTTCCTTATCTTCCACAAAGATGTTTTGTTATCCATCACTTTTTGGTTTATGTTGATTTCTCTGATGGATATTATGTAACATACACACATATATATATGGGATATAGGAATTTTTAGATTAGGCGTGGGTAATCAAAAAAAAGATTTTGGATTTAATATTATCCATCATGCATGGATTTTGTTTGACAAAAAAAAAATCATCTTTAATTGAAAATATTTTTAAAAGGACAACTTAATTGAAAGTCTAATAAAGTTCCAATTTATTCAGTTAATTTTATAAATTAAAGATTGATAATCCATTTTGATACTTATAAATTTTGTTCTGACATGTTTCAGCATATTAAAAAGGTATGATATATTTATGTCTTACAAAATGACTTTTAGAATCTGTAATATCTTACAACTTTGCTACTTTTAGTTATGGACTAATTAAATAGATATTTATGTCCTTATAAAAGTTGCACTGAAATCATAAAACTCAAACATTTGCCTAAAACCAACAAATTCAACAAAATTTTAATGGTTTAGTGGTACCTAGTTTACTTTTGTGGATATAGTCCAAAGTTCAAATTCAACTGCAATTTCAATTCGATTCCAAAATACTCCTATTAATCCGGGTGTGAACTCATGATTTCCTTGGTTTTCATTTTGTTCAGAAAAAAATGAAAGTTTGAAGTAATCACCCCTAAATGTACCATTCATTTACGTGATACATGGGGAAAAACAACAAATACACATGACAAAATGACACCTCTGAATATGGTTTTATTGGTAAAACAGTATCGAGAGATCTAAGAATGCTAGGCCGTCCAATTAAAGAGACAGATTTAAACATTAGTGTACCCAAAAATCAATAAATAAAAACAGAGAGAGAGAAAGAGGAAAGCCTAAAATGTTGTTGGTTAGTTATATAAGTGGTTGTCTATCTTTTTCAGTCATCTAACATTCACATGCATACTTAATTCTCATCATCATATTCATACCATTATCATCATCACAATACAATCATCATGAGCTGTACCTTTTGCATCACTTCAAGTCTCAAATATCTCTAACCTGAGTCCCCCCATCACTTGAACTTGAACTTCTGAAGCGGGAAGTCTCTTCACAATGAGCTTTCCTGACCCTAAGCCCATTTATTCGAATTCTAGCCCATTTAGTTTGTTTGGCCTCATCAACTATATCAAAATTTTGAACTATTACATTAATGATAATGAAAATTTTCGTTAATTAATAAATTTTCGTTAATGATTAATTAGTAAGCTTCGGAATATATCCTATCTGTCAAAACAACATTTTTCTGTTTTGTCCGAAATCATCAAAGACTCTTCCTTCGGCGATCGCTGCTCAGAAGTTTGATTTCGATATCAAGAATCGTGATAGAAAAAATGCGACACAATTGTTGCCATGTCTCGTTCGCTTCGATTCTCAAGATCCTTAATTTTCTCCAAGCTTTCATCGGTATATCAATCATAATCTACTCGATTTGGATGCTCGATCAATACAATCATCACGTTCCCGTTGACCCTCCTCCGTCTCAGCCTCCGGCAGCTTCATCACCGGATTCTTCTTATTCCTTCTCTAATTCAATAATTGAGATCAACAGTGTTTCTGATTCTTTGAAGAATCCGATCGATTTCGTATCGGGTATCGTTCTCGGGTCTGGTGGTGGAGATTCGGGTTTCAATCTCCGTTCTTTAGATCTTCCTGCTCCATGGTATTGAAAAAGTTTCCATTTTTATGGTTTTCGATTCAAATCTATGCCTAGTTTGACTAATCTTGTTGAAAAAGGACAAAGCGTTAAGCTAAGACACTGTTTGATGTTTGAAGGAATGTTCCAATGAATTGATTTGGTTTGGTTTCAAATTCAATGTAGGTTTATCTACTGTTTCATGGCGATTGGGATTTTGGTCTGCATTGTCACTATCATTGGTTTCATTGCAGCTGAAGCTATCAATGGATGTTGCTTGTGTTTCGTATCCTTTTATATATAGACTGCACCTATATGTTTCTGTTAATACTATTCAGTTGTGATGTTTAATCCTTGATAGGTCTTAGTATTCAATTCTCAAAACTCTTTTAATCATTATCGAAGCAGCTCTAGTGGGATTCATAGTGATTGACCGTCACTGGGAGAAGGTGAGGTGTTTTTTTTTTTACAGTTGAAGCTTGTGTCTTGTGTGTTCTGTTTAACGGTCTGGACTTTTGTTTCTGTAGGATCTTCCTTATGATCCAACTGGAGAACTCAATAGTCTTCGAGCTTTCATCGAAGAAAACATCGATATTTGCAAATGGGTCGGAATTGTTGTGGTAGCCATCCAGGTAACTAACTAACTGATTTTGGTGCCTTTGAGTTCATTCATGATTCACTCAGTATTCATATGTGAGTATGTGTTTCAGTTACTGTCATTGCTACTGGCTTTGGTTTTGAGAGCTATGGTTTCACCTCGGCAATCAGAGCTTGATGATGAAGATGATTTTGAGAATCCGATGAGTAGAGCACGAGACAATCTTCTTGGTCCACAGGCAAACCAGACATCTTCTGGATCAAGCAATATTGACAACTGGAGGTCCCGAATCAGAGAGAAGGTAAAAAAAACTAAGTTTCTTGGTCGTTTGATTTTGAACTTAGTACCAAAGATTTAAGCTTGTGAATTGATTTGTCATTATATTCTTGTTCTTCTACAGTACGGATTGATCAACAGTCAGAGCCACACTCCATCAGCTTAACTCAAAAGACTGAGTTCTTGTGTCTGGAATTATCAGTACTTTGGTTTGGTTCTTCTCTCTGTTAACTTTCGAGTGTGCATAGATATTTACACATTTATGTTATCGTTTGATACTTTTTTCGAAACTCTGTTTAGATCGCAACATAGCTTTCATTTTGGTGTACAAAAGAGTTACGAGATTTGTGTTTGAAATGGGAACAACTGCTTATTGCTCTGCTTCAACAATGGCTACACAGCATTCTGTTTTCTCTCTCAATCATTACAAAAAAATCGAGACACAAATCTTCCCATAGACCAAAAAAAAATGAACTTAGCACTATCTTACATTTTTATTGAACGTAGTATATATATTGCTCCTGTCTCATCTCATCGTGTAAGATCGATAACGGCTTCCTCTACTAGCTCTTGCAACAATCTCTTTTCAATTTCAATCCCAAAGTCATCTATTTCAACTTGCAAGCTATGAGTCCATGTCCTCCCGACTATCTCATCTTTCACTAGACTCTCTGCAGCCAAACTGTTGGCGTCCATGTCTTCTCCTGAGTCACGCTTGCTAGGCTCATCTGAAACCCAGTCCTTTAACTGAGCCCACACATGCTCCACCAGGTCGAAATGCAGAGAACCATTACCTGTGCGTGTAGTCGTTGTTTCTGAAACGATGGAGTTGATGCGGTCGAAAATGAGCTTACGAGTTGATCGTTGTTGTCTGCGTTTGCCTTCGTGGATGAACTCCTTGATGTTGTTGTTATCCGGGTTGGTGTATTTGTCTCTGAGTGAAGGGTCTAAGGGACTGTTTGGCATGTGCCATCGTGACATGATGGGGTCATGAGAGACTATGCAACCACTGCTGAAACCTGCAGCTGTCAAGATCATTTCTATGAAGAGATGCCAGTCTTCCTCCTCATGGACTCCCATTGCGGGTTTAGCTATGTTGTCAGTGCAAGAGTCATCATCCCATGAGAGGAGCCGAGCAATTGACCCGATTGGTGGTGATTTGTCGATTAGATTAGATTTAAGAGACATTTCGTCTCCTGTTGAGAATGGAACATTTTGGATTAGCGTAAAAGGAATGTTGGGTAACAAAACTCTTTGAGAAAGCTAAGCAAGCAGAGAACTAACCTTGAGATGACCAATGCTTGGTTGACCCAGAACATTCTGGAATGCTGGCACATTCCTCTTCAAATGGTGGAAACAAAACCGAAATTGGACTTGGCTGGTCCTGGTTTTCACTTGTATTCCCAGTCGCTAGGGGCTTTGGTGTAGTCACTTCCTCCTGCAAATGGATCAAAATGGCCGCTGATTTAACATGAATATTCATCCACCTCGAATAGATTGAAAAAGGTTTAGAGAATTGGTGGGATACCTCGCCTAGGATTATACTTTGCTGTTCTGATGAAACAGGAGGGAGACAATCAATAGGAAACACACAATCTTCGCTGGTTTTTCCGGTAAGAGTCACAGGAGAAGGCGCTGCCAATTGAGACATACTGCTGCATTGAGATGCATCTCTTTTCTCCTTGCTTGCTTTATTATTCTTAAAGAAGAACAAGTTTGAGACTTTCCATGACGATTTCAGGCTTCCCGTCTTAGTCAGCTCTCGTGGAGCCTGTACTTTGGAACTCCCCAGAACAGATGTTTCTCCGTTGAGTCTAACGTCAGAGACTGATTTTGACCTTGCAAGAATATTCAGAGAATCACTTGCCATTTCCACTTGACTCAGATCACTAGTTATGCATGATGTTGATACCCTCGTTGCTGGTACTATTTCATAGCTCCCTTCCCCGGATTCAGTTGTCACTTTGGTCTCTGTAAGTGCAAGCATTTCCCCTAAGGTGCTTGAGGTTCTTGAAACATGTTTAAGCGGTTGAGTTCTTCCCGATACTGACATCAACGCCCATCTTTCAGAAAGTCGCTTCTTCGCCTCTCTGCAGACAGATGACTCTGGAGAAAATGAAGCTCTGCTGAAAGAGGAAGGAGAGAAAAGACTGTCAAACCTATTTGGACAGTCCCAAGAATGCCTAGATGCTGGTGACATGATCTCAGAATCGCTAAGATTTCCCACTAAATCTTCGTTATCAGACTTATTAAAAGAACTGTCATCACCGATATAGCCATTGGATAGGACAGAAGAAGACTGAGTCTCGTTCCTGTGGTGACCCATCAGATTTTCGCGCACTTGACGAGTAATTTCCTTTGCAACTTCTTTAGTCTCAACATCTTCAGGCTCATCAAAATATCCCCTACTGTGTAAACCCCTTGGAGAGGATTGGGATGATGATACAGCCTTAATATCTAGAGACTTTCCTAGACTAGGCTTCAAGACGACAATTCGGGTTGGCTGTACAGTGTGTTCTTCGGTTCCCCGGTTGACATAAGGTGACGGGTAACCCAGATCACGGTTCCCCCATCCAGTCTCTTGACTTGATGAAGCCAATTTCTTAACCTGCTTGTTCCTCCTCCCTTGAACCACATATTTTTCAGTTTCACCAGCCTTTGAAGGTCTCAATACTGTGATCCGCTTCGCCTCTGAATGAGGAGGAACATGGTGAAAGTCAGAAAGATTCTGCTGAGAGAAAGAATTTGATTCCTGGAGAAATTGAACAAACAAATCCTTGTTCGAGCTTAACACTTCAAGTGCATCTTGGAACTCTTTGGATTGGTGAAGACTATCATCTGTTACAAGGCGTTTTGCTTCTGAGAACTTTTGACGAACAAGAGCCATTTGTTTCTCAGTCGTACTTTCATCATATCTTCCTTTTCTAGGCGAGCAATCCCTTGAGCGACTCACCTTCTGAGGTGACTGCCATGTTTCATACACATCTTTAAATTCCCTACTGAAATCCTGATACTTTTGAACCTCATTATCTGTAGAAGTCATCGAATGATTCAGAGAAGAGTGTGAATTGCTTCTGGATTTGCTTCGCTGTGTAGCAGTCTCCTGATGCGTCTGGGGAAGTGTTTCCAAACCCATCAACTTAGCAACCACATTAGTTGGGCTCTGTTTATGTTCAACTTCTTTTGACATTTCTCGAGCAATGAGTTTCTTCATCGGTGTACCACTTAGTTTGCTAGAAGCACTTCTCCTCAAATCAGACATAATCTGTGCAAACAGTGCAGGCAATAGACTTCAGCTTCTGAATATTAAAATCGCTGTTGCTAGCATGCATACTATTTCTAATTATTTAACCAAACGTACCAATTCAGCTTCTGAATGGCCTTTATAAGAAGGGCCTGGCATTCGAGTCACATCAGATCGACTTCTTGACAGAGAGGATCCTGCCATGAAACTACCTCGTGTCAATAACACAGGTGGATACTAGGACATCCTACTCAGTTCAGAAACATAACAGAAAGCTTCGACTAGTGAACAAAGCAATTACAGAGGGAACTAGTGATTACCATCAAGATGTGGTTTATCTGTAAGCAACTTGTTCCCATTAACAGCAATTCCTAGATCAAATAGGTTAACCATCTTCCCTAAGCATCCTGGAACTGGACTTTCAATCTTTTGAGCCTTTCTGCCTCGGAGTTCATTCATTATGGTCCCTGCAGTTTCACAGCTATTTAGTTATTATCTGAGGTGACACGAAACTAACAAGCAAAGATTCCTAATGAAGAAACTTTCCAGCTCTGCAAGCTTCAAAATTTAAACCTAAAAGATCCAGGAAAAGTGAAGAGAGAGTAGAAGAAGAGAATATTTCTAGCAGCAAAGAGGAACAGGACAAGCATAACAAAACAAGAACTTTGTAAGGAAAAAAAGAAAGGAGAATAAGATTCTGTAATCAGAGGGACACTTTATAGTGACTGAACAAAAGATAAGATGAACCAGTTACCATTTTTTCACATGACCTATCACAATCAAGCCAGTCACTTTTTATGCTCTGAAGTCTGAACACAAACTCCTTGTGAAAATTACAAATCAAAATTGACTCACCCTTAATAATAAGACCCCCTCAAATTCCGAGATTGATGATAGGAAGAAACAATCAACAGGCACTGTGGATCTGCCTACATTAACCAGATTCCAGCATCAGTGATACAACACTCCTCTAGTAAGTCTATCTATGAACTCAAATTTGTTTCCCCCAAAAAGAAGAAACCTTTAGTAATAAATGTCACATCTTTAACAAAAACAAGCAAATTGACAAAGAGAAGAGTAAATGAATCCGACCAAAATTAGCTCAATACAATCACAATTGTAAGGAAACAGTAAAAGCAAAAGCAGAGAAAGAGAGAGAGAGAAAGGGTAAAAAGAGGGATCAGAATCTAATTGAAGTAAGAACAGTGAAAAGCAAACAAAGAAATCGAAACGAGAAAATAGGTAAAAAGCATCGGAAAGTGAGATCAGAGCTAAATGATTCAGACATTTTGTGGCTTTTTTACTCGGGGGAAGAGAGAGAGAGAGAGAGAGAGA